>F144_Wood_Sandpiper__coassemble_16_pt1 | contig 50671 bp, 52 predicted proteins | sample F144_Wood_Sandpiper__metabat2_low_PE_003 | metagenome-assembled genome bin F144_Wood_Sandpiper
TCTAAACTCCACCAATTAATTTTTAAGGGATTTCCATCTTTATCAAAAGCAAGCATGCCATATTTGTATCCTATGATTTTCTTCGTGGTTTCGTTGACTTTGGTGTCATGAATGTATGGGTGTCCGTCTGCACCCTCATAGCGGCGCATTTCAACATTGCTATAGGTAACAGTTTGTGCGGTGGATGCGTTCAAACTGGGTGGAATATTACTGCTTTGTGACCCCGAACTTTGCATAAACTCAATCGTGCCATTTACATTGTCTATCGTATAAGCGTTGTCATTTTTTACAGAAATCGTATATTCTCCGCCTGTTTCAATTTGGAGAGTAGCAGATTTCCCACTTTCAACCAGAAGTGATTTTGTAGCTCTGTTTGTTGACACACATAGGACGGTTAACTTGTCATCACCCGTAAAGGTTAATAATACCTTGCAGTCTGTTCCGGCGGCAAGAAGTTGTGAACCGAGAGAGATTTTACCTCCGGCGGCAATCTCTTTGCCACTGATGCGGATTGGGTTAATCGTTGAGCTAATTTGTGTATTGCCCATTGCCGATACTGGTGTTGCAGAAGTAGCAAAAGCAGTTGTCACACTTATTATTAAACTAAATGCAACCAAAGTAGCTACGGCAGATGTTTTCTTCAATTTCATGATAGCGGTTATCCTTTCTTCAATCGCATTTTTGCTGAAACTATTGCACAAAGGAGTTAAAGTGCTTTTCTTTTCCTCCATACTAATCAGAGTTAGCGCATAGGTTGACTTTGTGGTTTCACCAAAGGAGCGTACCACCGTTTCATCACAGGATAGTTCAATATCCCTATTGGATAAAATGTACATTGCCCAAATCAAAGGATTAAACCAATGAATACAAAGTGTGGCGGTTAAGAGCAATTTTGCAGCGGCATCAAAGCGTCTGATATGGACAAATTCATGCGCTAAAATATACTCAATTTGTTTTGTATCATCCCATTTCGTACTCTTAGGCATCAGAATAATCGGCTTAAAAACTCCATAGGTCAGCGGTGCAGAAATGCGACTTGACTGCCTTATTTCAATCGGTCGAGATAATTTGTGTTCTGCAATCCACTGTGTTAAAAAATCGTTTTTAATTGGCAGAGATTCCTGAAACTCTCTGCGACTTTTGAAATAGGAAACAGTGAAAAATAATGCACACACTATCAAACCTATTCCCCAAACAATCGCATAGGGTGAAATGCTTGCTGCCGTTTGCCCCTGTATAACAGCATCACCAGTAGTCGGCAAGTCAACAGGTGGTGCAGGAATGACATTTGCATTTTCCAACACCACAGCGTCTTGGGGCGTAAAGATGTGCTGATTAACAAGAGAATATGCACTGAATGGAGAGGGAAAAGAAAATGGCACTAAAAGCCGCAACAATACAATTCCCCATAAAACAATAAATGTCTTTTTGGGTAGCCGGTTAATTGCCAACGCTCGTATGACAATGACTGCCAAAATCATAATTGCGCCCGAAATGTTCATTTGAATAAGGCTCATAATCGTCACCTCATTCCAAATCTCCAACAATCTGTTTCAGCTTTTCAATTTGCTCAGTTGACAGTTTTTTTCTGCCGACCAATGCCGCAAACAGTTTGTTGGCAGAGCCATCAAACACCTTGTTAATTAGTTCGTTTGTTTCCTGTTCCTGCACCTGTTCCTTCGGTATCAGTGCATGGCACATAAAATTAGGCTCGCTACGTTCAATCGCCCCTTTGCTAATGCAGCGTTTAATGAGCGTGTAGGTTGTGTTCATATTCCAACCTGTTTCTTCTTTTAGCACATCCGAAATGTACTTGGCGGTGCTATCTCCCTCATGCCATAGCACATCCATTACCTTTAATTCAGAATCAAAAAGTTTAATATCCATCAAAAAATCTCCTTTTACAAGACCGCAGTAGTTTTTATAGTTACATACTACCACAGTCTTGTATGATTGTCAACACACTACTTGAGTAGTTTTGCAAAAAGCGTTGTAATCTTTTTTAATTGCAACGCTTTTTTTGTGTTCTAAAGTTGGCAGATTTAAAATTTAGGTGTACTTATCAGTGAAAGAAAAATTTCTTCTCAAAATCTTTGGCATTTTTGTGTTTTGTGGTGTTGTAGGTAGTGAGAGGTAAAAGAGGGTTTGGGATACCTCCCAACAAGCATTTTGCAACGCAAAATACGGAGATGTGGCTACACTTCCTATGCTTGCTGAGAAAGTTGTTACCCTCTCAAACAAGGAAAGGATGGGAACGGAATGGAAAAGAAACAAGAACAGGAAAACAGCGGTTTTCAGCCAAAATGTGGCAACCCAGCACAAGAAACGGTTTGGTACAAAATCGGTGGCACACTCTATGAAGTGTCTACTTCTTGTGGTAGCACAGAACGGCTGCAAGACAAAATAATTCGCTTAATGAAAAGTGAAAATTCACCTACGCCTGATGACAAATAAATGTGAGCGCGATACCAGCAAGAAAATCCGTGCTGTTAAACGAGCAAAAGGACAGGCAGGGGAGCATTTGGGTGTACCGCCATATGGCTACATCAAAGACCCCAACGACAAGAAAAAGTGGATTGTAGACGAGAAAGCCGCCGAAGTGGTGAAGCGAATATTTGCACTTTGCGTTGAAGGAAAAGAACCTATGCAGATTGCAAAGGTCCTCAAAACAGATGAGGTGTTGACTGTTACCGCATATAGAACCAGAGGGGGAAACAAGTTGTTTCCTGAACAGCCCTATCGTTGGAATACCAATTCCGTGGTTAAAGTATTAGAACGCATGGAATATTGCGGACATACAGTTGCTTTCAAAACCTACTCTAAGTCGAACAAGTTGAAAAAGCGGATAGAAACACCCAAAGAAGAACAGCTAATTTTTCGAGATACTCACGAAGCGATTATTGAGGAAGTAGTTTGGGAACGTGCGCAGGAACTCCGTGAAAACAAGCGCAGACCAACAAAAGCAGAACGGCAAGGGTTATTCTCTGGTTTGGTATTCTGCTCTGATTGTGGGAGCAAACTTCATTTTTCTACGGGGAAAGGCATAACAGCAAAACAGGACTGCTACCGCTGTGCAAAATACAAAAGTAATACAGGAGATTGCGCCATTCATTTTATTCGTGAGGAAACACTAAAAAGGCTTGTGCTTAGTCGTATTTTTAATGTGACCGCTTTGTTCTATGATGACGCAGTTTCCTTTCTTGACCTTGTGAGAAATCAGCGGTTTGACGAACAAGAAAAGGTAATGAAAAAGCAGCTGCGTGAAGCAGAGTAACGAGATTTGACAAGCAAGGTGGCAGAAATGCAACAAGAGGTTGATACCTACGAGCAGGATAAAACCGATTTCAATAGCTTTTCTGCGGTGGTTCGCAAGTATGTGAGTATTAAAGAACTCACCCCCACTATCGTCAATGAGTTTGTAAAACGGATAGTTGTTCACGCTCCCGACAAGAGCAGCGGAAAGCGTGTGCAACGAGTAGACATTGTTTGGAATTTTATCGGTATGGTAGATTTTCCAAACGAGCCTCAAAACAAGCTAACTACAGAGGAAAAGACGGCATAGCCCTTTTGAGGAGCTATACCGCCTTAACTGAAATTACTTCCTTATGACCCTTAACCTTTCAGTTAAGTGCTCCTCTTATAATATTTATTTGTTTAATATATGAAGCAATTTATCATAAAAACGAATTGATTTATGCTTCTTTTGATAAAATTTATCAGCTCTGCTTACTTTATATTTCGGTTCAAGTATCACATAAGGATTGCTTTTCCATCTAGGAAAGTACTTCTTCATATAATTGATAGTTTCATCAAGGTATTGATCTTGATTATAATAATTGAGAATTTCTACCGTCGTTATTAATATATTTTGATAAGCGAGAAATTCAACTTCTTCAGTAAATATGGATTGATCACGATTTTGATTTAATATCGTAATAGCTTTCACAATATCCATGATTTTAACTCTAAATTTCAATTCTCTTCGAATCGTATTCGCATGGTCATGAATAATATAAGGTTTCTTCACATAGATAATTTTATTAGCATTTATCGCTAATAAAGGTACACAAGCATATTCACTGTACCATATACCTTCGGGGAAATTGATGTTATTCATATATAAACTTTTGTGTACTATTTTATTCCAAACATAGGGCTTAGATAAAAAATATTGTTTACTCGTTATTTCTCCTTCATTGGAGAAGTCAATGGCAGCCAGATAGGCTCTATTATTCTCTTCAACTTGATAGGCATCATAAACCACAATATCCGCTTTATTATCAACAGCTTGAGTTAATAATTGTGTATAACAATTAGCTTCAACATAATCATCACTATCAACAAAGGTAATGTAATCACCACTACTATTTTCAAGTCCAATGTTTCTAGCCTTTCCAATTCCGCAATTAATCAATGAATGAACAGCTTTAAATTGTTTGGAGAAACGACGTACGTATTCTTCGATTATATCATGAGTGTTATCGGTGCTTCCATCATTAACACAAATAATTTCTAGTTCTATTCCTTCCTGATTAAGACAACTATCAAGACATCTTCTCAATGTTGTTTCAGCGTTATAGATTGTTACAATAATGCTTAGTTTTGCCATATTTCTTACCCCTCTCTTATTTGAACTTAGGGTTTATTCAAATACAAATGAGAAATTGCAAATATTATCTTATTTTATACTACGATAATCTTATTTTTATCCATTATAATAAATTTATTTTCAAATTCTATCATGACTAGTTGCCTGTATTATTATTGACATTTTTCCTCCTCTACCTCTTTATCCATTTGTTTTATAATAACATGATTCATACTCAATAATCTATTAATTATTTACACCTTTTATATTATTCTAAGATATTATTATCAAAACCATCTTTATTTTGTGAGCATTGTTTAATCTAACGTTTTCTCTTTTCTCTTTCTTTTTGATATAATTCTACCTTCTACTTATCCTTGAACAGCACTCTCTAAGTAGTATTCAAAGAATTGAAATTTTCTGTTGATTTTTGATGTCGTTATGTTATAATAATATAGCAATCAACTTGCAAACAATGCGCGTGTGGCGAAATTGGCAGACGCACTAGACTTAGGATCTAGCGGGCAACCATGGGGGTTCGAGTCCCTTCACGCGCACCATTTAAACATGAACACGGTAAACACCGTGTTTTTTTGTGCTTCTCCACCTTATAATTGAGTTGCTCAATTATAAACTCAAGTAATTTCTCTTTGAGTTCTTTACTTAAGATAAATAAAAAAGCCGGTAATCCGACTTTCTGTTGAACTTAGAATATAGAGGAGCTTACTCTTATTGTTTATTCATATTATAATAAACAGCTCCAATTAATCCAGCATCATTTCCTAAAACAGCTGAACAAACAATTAGATTCTTCGTATAATTTTCCATAGTATGTTGATGGATATAGTTACGAATTGGTTCAATGAATTTCTCTTCCTGTACACTCACTGCACCACCAATCACAATCATATCAGGATTAAAGATATGGATAAGACCAATCAAGCCTTTAGCAATATCTTCTAACCAGTAATTTACAATTTTCTTTAGCTCATGATTCTTTTCCATTGTCTCAAAAATTAATAATCCAGTAATTTTATCTTTATCAAGATCACAATTTTCTGCGTTCTTTTTAACCGCTTTAATCAGTGCTGTCATTGAGGCATATTGTTCATAACAACCGATATTCCCACAAGTGCATTTTATTCCATCACTATAAAGTGGAAAATGCCCTAATTCACCAGCAATTCCTAAGCGGCCTAATAGAATGTTGGAATCGACAATAATTCCACCACCAACACCAGTTCCTATGGTTATTCCAATAACATTTGAATAGCCTTTAGCTCTACCCTTCCAACTCTCACCAATGACCATACAATTCGCATCATTGACAACACTCACAGGTAATGAATAAATTCTTTCAAGTTCATCCTTAATCAATGAACCTTTCCAGTTTCTTATATTACCACCAACACCAATGACTTGACCCTTAACACTATCAATTTGACCTGTTGCTGAAACACCAATTCCAGAAATTTGTTTCATATCTATTTTATGATTATTGACAAATATCTCTATCGATTTCTTCACTGTCTCAAGGATTGGTGTTTGGTACTCATCGAAACACACATTAAAATTATCTTTAAATAAGATGGTGCCTAACTCATTGACAATACCCATCTTTACAGAAGTGCCACCTATATCAATTCCTAAATAAACTAAATTATTTTTGTTTAATTGCATCAACAAACCGTTGTGTAATCTCTAGTGGTCGTGTGATGGCACCTCCAACAACCACTGAAAATGCACCCTTATGAAACATTTCAACCGCCTGCTTCGGTTCATGAATTCTTCCCTCAGCGATGACAGGTATATCGATCTTATTGGCTAACTCTTCCACCAAATTGTAGTCTGGATGATCAAGTTTTTCTGTATAATCGGTATAACCACTTAAGGTTGTCCCTACCATATCAACACCAGCTTTCCATGCATTAATTCCTTCTTCAACATTTGAAATATCTGCCATTAATACAATCTTTGGATATTTCACTTTGATCTCTTGAATAAACTCAGCCACGCTCTTTTGATCAAGACGTTTTCTTAAAGTGCAATCTAAAGCAACTATATCTGCTTTAGCTTCTACAAGTGCATCAATTTCGTCCATAGTTACCGTTATATATTGTTCACAACCTTCATAGCTTTTCTTAATTAGACCAATAATCGGTAACTCTGTTTCTTTTTTTATTTCAATGACATCTAAGACACCATTGGTCCTTATAGCACAAGCACCTGCCAATTTAGCTGCTCTAGCCATTAAAGGCATTATTGTTTTATCACCAAGATAAAGTGGTTCTCCTACTAAAGCTTGACATGATACAATCAAGTTTCCTTTAATTACTTCCAATAATCTATCTTTTTCCATTGTTTTTCCTCTACTTGTTTTCATTTAGTTTAATTTTAAATTCTTCTTTATTCATGGGTAATTCAATCATCTCTTGTTTCCAATTAGACAAATAAGCTGCTTGAGTTATGATTAATGATTGCATGGCTTCCTCAAAAGTGCAAGCTATCTTTTCCTTAAACAAGATTGCGTTAACAAAGTTTTGAATGGTAGCAATATGTTGAGTTTTATTCTCTTCGTGTTCAAATAAAACAACTTCATGATCATATTCAAGAATAGGAAATAATTCCTTGGTTGTTTTCGCTATCTTCTCTTCATCCTCTTTTAATCGATAAATATTTACTTTGTCATCATTCTCTACAATAATTGAAGCTTTACTTCCACTAATCTCTAATCGATTTGTTCCTGGGAATTCACGAGCAGATGCAATGAATTGTCCACTTGCCCCATTTAAATAGTTCATTAGAATTACAGCTTCATTTTCAACTTGGATATCTCTTTCAACACCAACATGGCATTGAGCATATACATTCTTTGCCATACCACCTAAGTAAAGAAATAAATCTAATTGATGACTTACTTGACTCATCAAGATTCCTCCACCCTCAAGAGCATAACTTCCTCTCCAAGGACTTGAATGATAATAAGCCTCGCTACGATAACTATTGGTGATTTGCCAATGAATTCGCTTCATGTTGCCGATTGTATTTTGATTCATAAGCTCTTTAACATAACGATATACATTAGATAATCGCCGATTAAATAGAACACCGCATACAATTTCTTGATGAGACTTAGCGACCTCTATTAATTCTATCATTTCATCCTGATCTATGCCAAGTGGTTTTTCAACTAACACGTGGATTCCTCTTTGAATTGCACTCATCGCCATTATAGGATGTACTCCATGAGGTGTACAAATAATACAGGCATCAATAAGATGACTATCCAACATATCATCATAATCTGTAAATAATGTAGCGTTACATTGATACTTCTCATTTACTTTATTTAATATTTCACTGTTTCTGCTTGATAAAGCAACCAGTTCAATATTTTTTACTTCCCCTTGTGTTAAAAACTCAATATATGTTTCAGCAATTAATCCAATTCCTACTATACCTACTTTTACCATCGTAAGAATTCCATGTTTTCATTTTCATAAAAATTAATTAATTCATGTTCATGCTTACTATAGACGCAATGTTTCTTCTGTGCTTGAATTTGATTAAACAACGCATATTGACTAAAAGCAGGTGTGGACGCATCTAATAATCCTGTTCCCATTAAAAGGGAAGCATGGAAGTACTTTGAGAAATTCAAGCAATCAATATAACTTAAGCGATTAAATATTTCATTTTCATATTGATGAGATGAATCTATATTTCTAAAATACATTGATACGCCTTTGTAGTGCTCACTTTCCTTATTATGATTATAAACACTTTGAATATCACTAGGAAATAGATGTTCCACTGAACATTTCTTGATATTAGGATTTAAGCAGGCACAGACGAAAGCCATGCCACCGCCTTGTCCCTTACCAAAAGTTGCGATTTTGTTTTCATCTAAATCACTGATTTTTTCAATAAGACGGCTACAAAGATACGCATCTAAATAGCTTTTTACATAATACATCTCTTCGCATTGACCTTGGATGCCTAACATCAATGGAGTCATTGTATAAGGTCCCTCGTAGCTAGACTCATCCTTACTCTCTCCACCCTGATTACGGCAATCGAGAGCAATTACAGCCATATCTATAGCTAAATATCGAGATAAGTGATGCCAACTTTCACTGGCTTTATTCACATCATGAAATTCAATCATAACCGGTTTTTTTCCTTCTATTTTAGGTACTATATACTTTGCATGAAGGAGAGCTTGATCAAAGCTTCTAAAATAAAGATCATAATAATCACCAAGCGGTGAGTATAAATCTGTTTTCTTTAGTTCATAAGTAATCTTCATTTCATCAATTTTTCTTTTTTGGTTAGTCCAGAAATCTTCGAAATCTTTGGCCTTATTAGGTAAGCCTAAAATATTTTCTAGTTGATTCATTTTGCACCTCTATGAAAGAAACGAATGAGTAAGTCATCAAATGCTGGAATTTCTTCATGAGCATAGTCTGGAAATAAGACATGCTTCTTCGGTGCTTTCAATTGATTGTATACAGCAAATTGAGTGCTAACTGGACAATAGATGTCTTTTAATCCACTACCGAATAAGACTTCACAACGGATTCTTGAAGCTAAATGATGAACATCGATATATCCAAGTTTTGTAAAGACTTCTTGATGATGTTCCTTCATTGGATCAAACCATCTTGTATAGTATCTAAGACCTTCATAAGCCACTCCATCTAAGTTTAAATTCCAGACTCTTTGATAGTCAGATAAAAATGGATAAAGAACAGCTGCTCTATTAATCTTTGGATTTAAGGCTGCACAAGCAATCGTTAATCCACCACCTTGACTAGCACCATTAGCATAAATTCTATTTTGGTCAATTTCTTCTAACCGTTCAACAATTCTACATAATATTCCTATATTTTGAAATTGGCGAACATAGTACATATTCTTAGGATCTCCATCAATCCCAGATACAAGCATTCCCCCCATTAAGGTTGATTCAACAAGGGTATGATCTCGCCCCTTACCACCTTGATGTGGACAATCCATCGCAATGACACTATATCCAAGACCCACAAAAGAAGCTAATTCAAACCAACTTCGACTTGCTCCAGGATAACCATGAAATTGTAGAATCAAAGGCTGTTTTTCCTTCGATGGGCGATGTAGATATTTAGCGTGAACTTTACCATGGTCAATTGAATCAAACCAAAGCTCTTCCATAATACAATCCATATTAGGAGACATTTCACTTGGTTTTATTTCGTAATTTAAAGGGAATGAATTAACTTCTTTCATTCTCAAATCCCAGAACTCATCAAAATCATCAGGCTTTGGATTTGTTCCATGATACTGATATAATTCTTCTAATGTCATTTCATTCATATGAGCACCTACTTTATAAATCGTACATTGAGTTTCTGACTATAACTTATTTCAATTCTTTTAAATTCTTCATTCACCTTGGGATAATCTCGTCGATAAAATGAACCACGACTTTCTTTTCTAAGGATAATTGCTTCAAGAAGTGCTTTAGCTAAGAAACAATTCTCTTTTAAGCGTATACTAGTATGAATTTCTTTCGACTTATGATCAATAACTAAATTCTCTTCAATTTCTTGAATTCTACTTCTTGTTTGATAACAACGCTCGATATTTTTATCAATCATAGCACATTGATTCATCATCTCTTGTAACTCCATCCATTGTTTTTTAGCATTATGATAAACTTCATTTTTGTAATCAACTTCAATCTGCTTATTCCTTTGTATATTTTTGGAATATTGCGCAGCTTGATCACCAGCAATTCTACCAAATACGAGAGCATTTGCACTTGCTAATCCACCGATTCGATCGGCACCATGCATTCCACCGCTTACCTCTCCCGCAGCATAGATACCGCTAACGTTCGTCTCAGCTTTTTCATTGATTTTGATACCACCATTAGCTGCATGATAGAAAAGTCCTATTTCAATAGAATCGTCTATGACAATATGTTTCTTTTCTTTTAACCAATTAAAATAAACTTGAATAAATTCATTTTGCGTATTGTTCAAAGAAGAATCATAGTGACAGAGAATTTTCCCTTTGCTTTGTTGCAATGCTAGTAAATAATCTATCTTAGAAGATACCAATCTCGAAGTGAAAGGTCCATAGGTAGAACGTTCATTCAATAGGATTTCATCCACATCTTTAAGAAGACTCATTCCTTCCTCATTCATGAAGTTTGCATACTTAAAAGTCTTTTCATTAAATACCGTTTTGTAACCGGGATTAATAAACCCTGGCATAATTTGCATGAATTCTAAATTTGTACAAATACACCCTGCTTTAATTGCTAAGGAGTGCATTATTCCACTTACATCTTCACTGTTTAAGTGATTTTTGAATAAGCTACCAATCCCTCCACTAGCAATAATTAAACTTGAACATTGTATCAATTCAAATTCATGATCCTTATTGATACCAATGACACCAACTACTTTATCTTTTTCTTTAATGATATCAACTACTTCAAAATGATCAAAGGTCTCAATATCAAGTTCTTCGAATTTTCGTCTAAATGTTTCTTTAAGACTCTCTTGTTCAATACCACGCCAAAAGCGATTCTTATGATCGAAGCATGGAACAAAAGCTGAATCATTAGGATTTTCTGGAACCCTTAGGTGAACCCCCATCATTTCTAATTCTTCAATAGCAGGGCGAATGTTTTTCACGAAAGACTCAACTAAAGATGAAATTGTCATCGATGAGCCAACACGAGCAATTGTTTCACACAACCCTTTCTCATCTTCTTCATTTTCAGGACCAATTAATCCTAGTCCCCATGTTCCTGGATAGAAACTTGAGCCAGCAAATATCTGTACTGCAGAGGCAATTATTGTATCCGCACCATTTTCAGCTGCATGAATGGCCGCTATGGAGCCAGCAATGCCAGCTCCAACAACGAACACATCACAGCTTTTGTTAGCTATTAATTTCATTTTATAGTTGATCTAAGAATCGTATTCCTTTAAGGTTATACTTAACTTTAAGATCCTTAAAGCCTTGTTTAAATTTAGCTTCATCACTTTCACTTAAATTTTCAAATGGAGCACGACAATATCCAGCTTCAATACCCATCCATCTTAATACTGCCTTCATTCCAGAATAAAAGCTAGGAATTTGAAGAGCATACATGATAATTTCAACGGCTTGTTTTTGAAGACGAACGGCTTCATCCATATCCTTCTTCTCAACAGCTTTATTAATAGCAATGAATAACTCCGGCATAATGTTATAGAAAGAACCGATAATTCCATCTGCTCCTGCTAGTAATCCTGATATAGCCATTTCATCTGCTCCTGAATAAACTAAGAAATCTGAACCTACTTCATCTTTAATTTGAGTAATTTCATAATGTGAAAGTGCTGTATATTTAATACCTTTCACATTTTCAATTTTAGCTAATCGCTTAATTGCATTCATTCCAAGAAGTCCTGCAAGAGGGACATTGTACACAATCATAGGTAATGAACATGCTTTACTAATTGCTTCATAATATTCAACAATTTGATTTTCACTGAATCTCCAGTAGAATGGAGGAACACTTGAAATACCGCTTGCTCCAACAATTTGAGCGTGCTTAGCTAAATCTATCGATAGACGAGTTCCAATTGCTCCTACATGAACAACGACTGGTACACGATCCTTCACTTCATCCATCACAACTTCAACTACTTTTTTTCGTTCAGCATTGTCCATCAGGAATCCTTCTCCTGTAGAACCAGTTAAATATAACCCATTAACTCCTGAATCTAATAAAAAATTAACTAATTGGCGCATACCTTTTTCATCAAAATTTTCATCTCGATCAAAGACAGTTAATACGGCTGGGATAACTCCTTTAAAATCATTCATAGTAAATTTACTCATGTTTTTTTCCTTCCATTTCTTCGGCCACTAGATGGCAAGCTACAAAGTGTTCTTTTCCTTCAATCTCATAACGTTTTAATATCGGTCTTTCAACTTTACATATTTCCATACATTTTTTACAACGAGGATGAAAGTTGCATCCACTTGGTGGATTGACAGGACTTGGAACATCTCCTTCAAGAATAATTCTTTTTGTTTTCTTATCTAAATCAGCTACAGGGATTGCTGATAGTAAAGCAGTTGTATAAGGGTGTAATGTATGGGTGAACAATTGATCTGTTTCACTTAATTCTACAATTCTACCAAGATACATAACAGCAATGCGATCACTGATATATTCCACAACACTTAAGTCATGGGTAATAAATACATAGGTTAAATCTCTTTCCTTTTTTAATTTCTTTAATAAGTTTAAAACTTGTGCTTGGATTGATACATCTAGCGCTGATACCGCTTCATCACAAATAATAAGTTCTGGATTAATACATAAGGCTCTTGCGATACCAATTCTTTGTCGCTGACCTCCACTGAATTCATGAGGATAGCGATCCATATATTCTCTTCGCATATTAACAGCTTCTAGAATATCTCCAATTAATTGGCGACGATCTGACTTTAGCTTAATCCCGAATTTCTTAAGTGGATCAGATAATGATTGGTAGATTGTGAAAGATGGATTTAATGAAGATTGTGGATCTTGGAATACGATTTGCATCTTTTTCCTCGCAAAATCCATTTCTTCATGATTTAATTTTCTTAAATCTTTTATTCCATTTTTTTGAAAATCATAATTCATTTCTCCTGCAGTTGGAGTAACTAATTGTAAGATAGTTTTACCTAAAGTAGTTTTCCCACATCCTGATTCTCCTACTAAGCCAAGTGTTTCTCCGCGATAAATGTTTAAATCTATGTCATTTACAGCTTGAACATATTTCTTTGTTTTTTTGAATAATCCAGATTTTATAGGAAAATAAGTTTTTAGACCTTTAATTTCTAATAAAACTTCTTTCTTATTTTCTAGCATTTTCCATCACCTCTTTCCATCTTAAACAACGCACTTTATGAGTGGATGTAATTTCTACTTCTGGTGGCATTTCATTACATTCTTCACAGAAGTAATTACAACGGGGTGAGAATTGACACCCTTTTGGACGATCAAATGGATCAGGAGTAGAACCTTTAATTGGATTTAAGTCTTGGTTTCTTCCTTTACCTAATATAGGAATTGATTTCAATAAAGCTTCAGTATAAGGATGTGCTGGTGACTTTAAGACATCACGAACATTACCACATTCTATGATATTTCCCATATACATAACAGCAACATCATCAGCAAGTTCACTAACGACACCCATATCGTGTGTAATTAATAAAATAGCCGTATCATGATCTTTTTTTAACTTATCCATAAGTTCAAATATTTGGGCTTGGATAGTCACATCGAGTGCAGTCGTTGGTTCATCAGCGATTAGCACTTTAGGTGAACAACTCATAGCCATAGCAATCATGGCTCTTTGACGCATTCCTCCTGAGAATTGATGAGGATACTCATTAATTCTTTGTTCAGGATAAGGGATTCCCATATCTGTTAGAAGCTTCAAAGTTCTACTTTTTGCTTCCTTTTTAGTTACTTTGTCATGACATAAAATATTCTCCATGATTTGATAACCAACAGTATAAACAGGATTTAATGCTGTCATCGGGTCTTGAAAAATCATCGCAATATCTTTTCCACGAATTTGTCGCATTACCTTACCATTTTTAGGTAGTTTTTCTATTTCAACATCCCCATCTTCACTATGGTAAGTAATACTTCCTTCTTCAATTCTAGATAGTCGAGGTAGAAGTTGCATAATACTGGACGCAGTTACACTTTTTCCACATCCTGATTCTCCAACAACACATAATGTTTTTCCTTTATTAATGGTAAATGACACACCATTGATTGCATGATTACATCTTTGATTTGTATAGAAATAAGTCTTTAAGTTTTCTACAGTAATAATTGGTCGATTTTCCATGGTTCCTCCTATCCTTGTTGAGTTGGATCCGTTGAATCACGAAGACCATCTCCAATAAAATTAATACACATTACAAATAAGGAAATAACGATTCCTACAGGCAGCCATAACCACCAGTTATTTTGTAAAGTGAACATATCTTGAGCAGCATTTAGAATATTTCCCCAAGTAGCTATTTCAAGTGGAACACCTAATCCTAGAAAACTCAATGCTGCTTCATCTAAGATAAACATTGCAGTACTTAAGGTAACATTAACTAAGATAGGTCCAATAGCATTTGGTAAGATGTGTTTATAACAAATAATAAAATCATTAAGACCAAAAGCTTTTAAAGATTGAACATATTCTTCTTCACGAATGGATAGGATTTGTGCACGAGTCATTCGATAAACACTTCCCCATCCTGTTAAAATAAAGATAATCATCAAATTTGATAAACTTTGGCCCAAAATGGTCACAAGTAATAAGACTAAAATTAATTGAGGGAATGACATAAATATTTCAGATAATCGAAGAACAAGTGCGTCAAACCATCCGCCTTTATATCCAGCGTAACAGCCTAATAACACTCCAATTCCCGCACAACCTAAAGCACTTCCTAATCCTATTAAGATAGAAATTCTACCTCCATATAAGATTCTTGCGAAGACATCACGCCCTACTTTATCGGTCCCCATTATATGGACCATATCAGGAGCACGTAAGACATTTTTCATGTCTACTTGTAAAGGATCAAAGGATGTAAGCAAAGGTGCGAAGATACTTGTCAGTATGATTAATGAAAATATGACAATTCCTACGATTGCTAAGCGATTATTTAAAAGTTTTCTTAAAGTACGATTCGCTTGATTTTTACCAAGCTTACCAGCTTCTTCAGCTTCTCTAATTCGATCAAGTTTACGATCAAACCTTGATTTTGTTTTTGTAAGTTCAGCCATAGTATCCTCCTAATCTAATTTGACACGAGGGTCAAGTAATGCCGTTGCAATGTCAACAAAGAAACTTGCCAGTAAAACGGCGATAACCGAGAATAAGGCAATCATCATAACTAATGGATAATTCTGAGCACGAACCGCTGTCGCAAATGCACTTCCTACTCCCGGCCAACGAAAGATTGTTTCGATGACAACAGATCCACCAATTAAGGTTGGAAGTCTAAATCCAATTAAGACAATAACAGGTGTCAACGCTACACGGAATCCATGTACTAAGTTAACTCTCCATTCAGGTAAACCTTTACTTCTTGCCGTTTTGATATAGTCTTTATTCATAGTATCAAGCATGCTACTACGTGAATATCGCATGACTCCAGCCGTTAAAGAAATCCCTAGGACCATTGCAGGTAATATTAAATATTCCAATCTATCAAAAAATGCAGTTTGACCTGGCATCATTCTCCCCCCAACTGGCAACCATCCTAAATTAAGTGAGAAGATTAGAACACAGACCATTCCAAAGAAGAACTGAGGAATACTAACACCAATCATTCCAGCAACTGTTAAAATATTTTCACTAATTGTTCCTCTTCGAATTGCACTAAACAATCCTAAAATACTTCCAAGTAATGTTGAAATAAATAAAGCAGCCGCTGAAAGTTCCAAGGTAGCAGGTAATAAATTTCCTAGCATTTGACTGATAGGTACTCCACTTGAAATTGAGTATCCGAAATTTCCTTGTAAGAGTTCAAATAACCATCTAAAATAACGAACGATAAATGGATCATTCAAACCATATGAAGCTCTTATTGCTTCTAGCTTTGCTGGATCAACATTCGCTAACATTTCTGGATTTATTAGATGAGATACTGCATCACCTGGAGTCAGTTCCATTCCTAAATAAATCAAAAACGTAATTATTAAAACCATGGGGATTAATCCAAGAATTTTTTTGATGACATAATTAAGCATAACATCCTCCTTCTAAATTAAAAGGGAGTGCATTTTCACAATCCCTTTATTATTTTTATTTACTTAGCAGCTACTTCCCAATCTTGAATATTCCAATCATAATTGAATTGAGGGCTTCCTACTGTAGGTGCTCCTTTTGTAATTTTATTACTTTCAATTAAGAAAATTGGTTGGTAGTAAAGTGCCATTGTGAACATTGTTTCATTTTCATACTTTTGTAATTCAAAGAACGCTTGACGTTGAACTTCAGCATCCATAGAAGCATTCGTTGCATCAATTAATTCATTCAATTTAGCATCTTGAGGTGTATGAGAATTTGATGCAGAACCTGTACGGTAACGATCATAATATTCATGCATTGATAATGCAGCATTTGCAGCATAAGCAATATCCCAATCAACAGCAGATGGACCATTTACTTGATCATCCGGTGCTTTCCATAGAATAGTTGCTAAATCTCCTTCAACTAAACGGAAATTCATTTTTACACCTACTTCAGCAAAGTAAGATTGAACTGTTGTCATTAAATCAACAGTTAATTGATCAGTATAATAATAAACAACATCTAATACAGTATTAGTATCCCAATTGGCATCAGCTAGTAAAGCTTTTGCTTTTTCAGGATCATAAGCATATTTATTTAAACCATCTGCTTTATCAGCACCATCTGGTGTTAATGAGTTAGCAGATACTGCTGCTCCTCCAAATAAACTTTCAGCAATTGTATCCATATCAATAGCATAACGTAGAGCTTGACGAACTCTTGCATCCGCTAAAGGAGCTACACTGCCATCTTGTTTAGGGAATTTGTTTAAGAAGAATAAACGAGTATAACGGACATCGATTTGAGTTAATTTAACATTACCAGCATCTTTTAACGCTTTAACGTCTGCTACTGATTTTGTATAACCATAATCCATTAAACCAGACTTCACATTATTTACTAAGTTTGGATCACTATCACCAGGACTTGGAGTTAATTGAATATTAAATTTAGCTACTCCATCATGGTATTTTTCAAATGGTTCAAGAATTGTATAATCATTCATTTTAACTTCTTTAACTTTAAATGGACCTGATCCAATTGGACTTTGGAAATAAGTCGCTTGTTGGAATTTAAGAGGGTCTACATCTGCAAAATACTTTTGAGGTAATGGTGCAAATTGTGTGAATGTTAATAAAGCATCTGGAGCTACTTTGTCAAAAGTAATGATCACTTTATTTCCATCAACTTTAATTCCACTAATTTCAGTTGCACTACCATCTAAATAAGCTGTGCTTCCTTCAATTGCCTTAAATGTTGTAATGAATACAGGATTTAAAACAGCTGTTTTCAGTGAGTACTCGATACTCCATTTAACATCAGCTGGAGTGATTTTTTCTCCATCGTGCCAATAGATATCTTCTTTAAGATTGAATTCTAAAGTTGTTCCATCTTCGCTTAATGAATATTCACTAGCTAATTGTCCTTCTTTAGGAGCTAATGATTCATCAGCAACAATCAAATGATCAAATAATACTTTGGTATAAGAATAAGTTCCTGGATTTAACCAAGGTGTTTCAAAAAATTCAATAGGGCCTCCATTAGAATACAATGTTGATACTTCAGATTGTGGTTTATCAGTTGGACCATCATTTTTAGAACATGCTGATAAAGAAGCGAACATTACTATGGCAAGCATACATGTAAACAATTTTTTCATTTTCTAACCTCCTGTGTTTTACTTTAGAAAATACTCAAACGACCTCTTTTACTCCGTTTTGTTTTATACTTTTGGAGTTTCACATCATCTGTATCCAGATTATAGCATGCTTTATACAAGTTGTAAACGCTTTCTTTTACAATATTTACTAATATTTATCACTTTCATGAATTTTCACTCCACTTTTTGTGATATATATGCAATTTATTTTCATAAAAATAGCCGATTCACTCCATTTTTCTTTCCTTCCTTAAGAAACATGCTATAATAAAAAAAAGGAGAAACTTATGATTATTGGAAAACTAAAAGAGTTACATCATTATTTGAACTTACATCCTAATTTAGATACAGCTATCCACGCCTTATCTACTCTTGATTTAGAGACACTACCAATGGGAAAAACCATTATTGATAAAGATAACGTCTTCATCAATCGTTTTGACTATGTTGGGCTTGATCTAAAAGACTGTTTTTTTGAAGGGCACCGTCATTATTTAGATATTCATATCGTATTAGGCGGCAAAGAACATATTGGTTATGCCAACATCAAGGATTTACAGGCTATCACTGAGTATAATGAAGCCGATGACTTTACTAAATATGAAGGAGATATCGCAACTTATTGTCAATGTCAAAAGGGAGATTTTATTGTGACTTTCCCTGAAGATATTCATATGCCTAAAATATCATCCACTCATGAAGCAATCCGCAAGTGTGTTGTAAAGGTTAAAGTACTTTAAACCTTCATTTAAATTAAAAAGAGAAACTTGGACATTCCTTATAGAATGATTCGAGTTTCTCTTTTACTTATGTTCTTAATTATTGGTCCATAGACTTATTAACGCTTTTCTTGGTAACAGCTTGTGCTGTTCTTCCTTTTAGCTCATACGCAATTTCTTTGTTCTTAATTGCATATCCAGTGCATAATAAATCAATAATATAAAGCTGTGATATTTTAGCTACAAGAGAACCTCCATCCATTGGATTCTCTTTACCTGCACTTAACAAAACACTGTTCGCTAGTTGGGCAACTGGCGAGAGAACATAGTTTGTAATAGCAATGATTTTAGCGTTATTCTTTTTTGCGATTTTTAATGAATCAATAATGTCTTCGGTATATCCTGATAAACTTACGGCAATGATGACATCTCGCTCTCCACATACTGAGGAATGCATTAATTGAAAATGGCTGTCACTGACTGATACCCCTATCTTACCTAATCTCATGAAACGGTTTTGGAGTTCATTGGCTGCTATTCCACTTGAACCAACCCCATAATACATAATTCTATCGGCATTATAAATCAAGTCAATGGCATCATTTAATTGTTTTTGATCAAGTACTGCTTTTGTATTAGTAATAGCATGAACCATATTCGCTGCAACTTCATCAATATAATGTTCATATGTTTCATGTACTTGTGGTCGATCTTCTTTTGCAATTTCTAGCTTTAAGTCTTGAAATCCATGATACCCAATCTTCCTAACAAAGCGCATAATACTCGCTTCACCCACATGAATGTTCTTGGAAATTTCTAAAAGTGTCTGGTAAATAATTTTCCCTTTTTCTTCTATCATATAATTAGCAATTTTCTTTTCAGTCTTACTTAATGAGGGATAAAATGATTCAATCATCGCAATATATTTCATAATATAACCATCCTTTTTTAATATCATATCACTTTTAGCATGAAATGTAATGCGTATTTTGTTTCTAAATAAAAAAACACCCCTCTTTGAAGTGTTAATTCTATTAAGTAATGAAATGATTTTATGTCTTCAAAATGTTTTCTTCTACTAATTTACTCCTGATTTCTAGACAATTTGCCCCTGTTTTAATAGAGTAATCCATAAAAATAAGGTTATTATACATAATATAGTTGTAGTCACTACAATTTGTCCAGCAAGTTCATCATCCATGCCCATGCTCTGTGCCATTGTATAGCTCGATACAGCAGTTGGGCTAGCAGACATCGCTAATAATGCGACTAATGCTTCATTAGTGAAGCCAAGTGCTATAGCACAAGCTACAACAATACTAGGTAAAACAACTAGTTTAACTAAAACAACCAGAAGCAATTCTTTGATATTATGTGCAACTTTCTTAAACTCAAAACTTGCGCCTAAAAGCATTAACGCTAAAGGTGTCGCTGCACGACCTATATCATTCAAACCACTTAATAAAAATTTGGGAATTTGAATGGACAATAAGATACAAGAAAAAGCAGCTAAAGAACCTAATATTAATGGATTTTTTAATGACCCAATAATTACGCTCTTTAGATCAACAGCTTTTTCTTGATATATTTGAAGAACTAAAATAGATAGCATATTATAAAGAGGAACAATGATGGCAATTAACATTGCCGTTGCTCCAGTATTATTCTCACCAAAAAAAGAAATAGCTAAGGGCAATCCAAACAAGATATAGTTACTACGAAACATTCCTTGTACTAAAACACCTTTGCGGTTTCTAGTTTGTTTACAATAATTAACAAATCCTAGGATTAAGATAAAACTTAAAACAACTGCTCCTACTGCAAATAAAATAAGTGGTATTTCTTCAGTACTAAATTTACTATGATAAACATTGATAAATAGACTCATAGGTAGAAATACTTTGAAACATACTTGGTTCATTTCTTTTATTGCTTTTTCACTTATCCATTTAAGTGATTTAACCCCATATCCAATACTTAACATCATAAATAAAGGGAAAATGGTAGAGAATGAAAAAACTAAGCTATTCATATGAACATAACTCAATTAAGTTTAAATCAGCATCACGAACATAGAAAGAGGAAATAGGCCCTTTTGCTCCTCTTTTGCTCGCTATCTTGGTAGTCTTATAGCCATGCGTTGTGAGCCGTTCTTGCCAAGATAATAAATCACCCGCTATTTCTAAGCAAATATCAAGCGTTCCAGGAACTGCATGATTTGCATTCGGCATTAATTCATGACCTTGTATATGAACATTGATTTTGAAATCGCCAGCAAACATTTCATAATGACTGCCTTCATCAACAACCTCAAAACCTAACAAGCGATAAAACTCTGCACATTTTTCAACATTTGCACTTGTTAAAACAACATGATCAATTTTTTTAATGCTAATCGTTGTACGTTCCATATAAAATGCTTTCTTCTAATACATGGACTCTCATAGCTTTAAACATATCATTCATATAAAAACCATTTTCAAGTTCAAGCATTGTATCTAATGCATAAACATGTAATTCATACTCATGAGGTGCATTAGGTGGAGCCATTCCTCCATAAAAACGAGATAGCTCAATGGATTGATTTCCACCTTGCATACTTGTCCAACTATTTAATCCTTGAATAAAATCTGTCGCAGTTTGACTTTCATTTTCCATAACTTCATTTCTTGTAATATTAGCAGCAACCCAGTGAATCCAAGCGAATCCTCCACTTACAGGAATTGCGTCTTTATCTTCTAACACAATTGCAAATGAAACAGTGTTTGTTGGTGCATCTTCAATCTTAAAGGGTAATGAATAAGTAGGCATACCATTTTCATTAAAAGCTGCCCCTCTTTTACCGTATACATCATCAATTAATCCATTCTTAATTCCTTTACTAGTTATTTTCATAAAAAATACCTCCTCTTATACTCTTAAGTATAGTAGAGAAAGTATCTAATGTAAATTACCCACTTTTTTGTGTGTGCTATTTTAGTCCTTTTTCAATAAGTGCATCATTCATATCATGATTCTCCATATAATGAATACCTACTTCTTGTAGTATCTTTAAAGCTTCTAACATCTTATATCCGAAATCTTCATTGAGATAATATTCAACATGTAAAGGATAACCTTGATATACTTTCTTTTCCACAATATCAAAAGATATCAATTCTTTTAATTGTTCTAACAACATCTTTTGTGTTATCCCTTCAATATCTTTCTCAAGTTTAGACAATGAAGTTGGACCTAATCTTAATCGCCAAACAATAATGGGTTTCCATTTCCCTTTCATCATATCGTGAGTTAATTCTAATGGACATGTATACGTTTCTCTTAATTTCATAATTTACATCTCCTCTACTTCAATTGTATTGTAGCTTACTTATAGTATGATGTCAAAAAAACAGACTAAAAAACTTCTCAAGTACTTAACTCAAGAAGTTTATCCTTATCTAATTCTCTTTTCTAGCTTTAACAAAAATACTTATAACTGCCACTAACGATAACACCATCAAGATAACCCATACCTCTTTTAATGATTCTGTTGATGTATTAGGTACCTGAGGACTTGTCGGTGTAACTGGTACAGTAGGTTCTTCTGGTGTCGTTGGTGTTTCTGGTTCAATGGGTTCAGCAGGAACAAGTGGAATTAATGGAATATCTGGCTCACTTGGTTTGTTTGGTGTGCCTGGATTTGATGGAGGCGTAGATGTCTTAGTATTTTCATGAGTTAATTCAATCGTACTACCATCAAGATAACCCATTACAGAGATACTTCCATAAATATGGCCAGCTTTTTTCTTAGCGTTAATTGCATCTTCTGCCTCTTTTAAAGAATTGAATTTTTCTACGATATCATTTTCTATTTTAGTCCCATCTGTACTAACTCTTAAATAAGTTACAACTACACTTGTTAGTGTGTCATTGCCTGTTTGAGATAAGATTATATCATTATCTAATGGTCCAGCAATGTAAGTTTCAACATCTGCAGTTGCATTAAAAGTAGTTGGATTTGTACCAGTTGTAGTGAATGTACCAGTTCCTCCTGATATTTTCAGCATTGAATTTACTGAGTTTTTAGTAATCTCAAAAGGTATTTCTGCTGAGTTAATATCATATCCAATTGGAGCCTTAGTTTCTTTTAATGAGTATTGACCTACAGGTAAATGTTCAACAAGGATATACCCATTATTGTCACTGCTGTATGTACCTCCCACTGCATCCCCTAAGCTGTTCAACACCTGAAATTCGGCCTTAGCTAAACCAACCCCTGTAGTTGAATCAACTTTTCTAAGTTTCACTGGTATATTTTCTTCAGCACTCACAGTAACTGAATCATATACATAGAACATCGGGTCAAGATAATACTTAAATGATTGAGAGCCAGGAGTATTCGTATCAAATTCATCAGCTGTTACATAATGAATTTCTTGGTCAGCGCCTATCCCTATTTTCTGTTGTCGACTTGTTTGCAATCCTGTAAAATAAAGGATTTTATCGGTATATCCTTTGGTATTTCCTTCCTTATCAAGATCGCCCTTTGTTTTATCTAATTCAATTCCTGTATCATCTACATCTATAATGTGATTATCATCCGTTGCTGTCTTCACAAAATTAATGGTGGTTACATGAACGTCACGATAAGTAGCATTTCCGCTACTATCTACTATTACGCCGTTATCATTATAATCCATGATTTGGCATTTTGCGATATCAAGTTCTCCAAAAAATGTTTCAGTCGCATCACGTTTAAATACAAATTCAATCTTATCTGGATATTGTGAAGAAGTTGTTTGCGCAGCTTCTATGACTAATCTTCCTCCAAGTGAATAAGGGAGTTTTTCAAAAGGATTACCACCTAATTTCCACACAACATTTCTTGATTCGCTTGGATTGTCAGGATCCTCTCCTGCTCCATAACCATAGTGGTCTCTTTTAAAATCAGTCGCCTTAGCACTAACATTCAAATCTGTAAAATCCTTAATTTGATTATTTCTTAAATCAATAGTTTGGGCATGAATCAAAAATTGAATTCCCTTAATTGATTCAATCCCCTTCTTCTTAGCATCGATATCCCCTCTAAAATCATATAATACTTGACGCATAGATGTATCTGTCTTGGATTCAAGAGCACCATCTTGATTGACTTGCATATTGAGTGTATCATCACTACCATAAAACTCAACTAATGCTTCAAATACGTTATCTCCTAATATTGGATCTGCAAAACATGGTTCATCATTCCATTTGTCATCAGCAGTATCTGGTGTTGTTGTCCCATCATAGTAACAACCTTTAATATCGCTACCAGTAGCTATCACAATCGGTTTTTTTACTTCTGCGGGTGCTGCTTTCACCTTCACACTCATTCCAGGCAATAACATCAATAAACAAACAATGAGTGCTAAGTAATTCTTAATTATCTTCATAATATCCCTCTCTTGCTAATAAGCATCTTCTATTTTTATTTCATTACTATAAATAAAAACCCCACAGTATGTAAACTATAAGGTGTTTTATTCAATATGTTTACGTTATAATAAATGTAAGAGGTGATAACCATGAATATTCAAGATATGATCCATTTTTATGGTACAAAGAACATTAATGAAACTCATGCTTTTTATACTGAGATACTTGGTTTAAAGATGTCTCTAGATCAAGGTAAATGTCAATTATATGAATGCCGTGAGCATTCATATGTTGGTTTTTGTGAACATTTAGAAGTACTCAATACATATAAAAGCCCAATTTTAACATTTGTCTTAGATGATATAGATGGTATGTATTCTCATTTAATGAAAAACTGGGTAGTTAATGAACCACCTAGTATAAATGAAAAATTTCAGTTATATCATTTTTTTATTCTTGATAATAATGGTTACACAATTGAATTCCAACGTTTCTTAAATCCACGCTGGAATCAAACTAATTTTTAGTATTTACCTTTACTTTCAATCCTCGACTAGGACGAAATGCTGGTAATAATCTTTTTTTAATTAAGATTGGTTTTTGCGTGTTAGGATCAACACCCATTCTTTCTTTTCTTTCTCTGATTTCAAAAATACCAAAGTCTACTAATGTCACTTCATTCCCCGCTACTAATTCTTCCTCAACTACACTAAGCATTGTATCAATAACATCAAGCACTTCTTTTCTTTTTAAGTTATTTCTTTTTGCTACTTCTGATACTATTTCTGCCTTGTTCATTTTTACCCTCCTTATCATTACCTTATTTAATATATGGTAATCTCGCATATATAAATATTAGCATGATAATTAGATAATTAGTTTATTTTTACCGATTTGAGCATAAATCATACTTAAACAGATAAAAACTAAGGTCGAGTACTTTCTATAAACCATCGATTGACTTCATAAAAGAGGTTTCTTTCTCTTCCTTCAATCATACAACAATAAAGAATTCCACACCCACCTACTTTAGAGGCAGCGGGACGGATTTCTTTTATTTTATCTACTTGGTACTTAACTCCATTATCCCAGATGATAAATAAGGGGGTTAATTTTGCTTCTTTTGTAATCATTGTCACAACATTAATATATTTTTTATACATGTTTCCTTCCTCCTAGAAAAAACCGACGGGATGAATCGTATGATCTCCCTTAGGATTAAATTCAGTTAATTTACTATTCATTAATAAAGCACAACGCTTTGCTTTATTGAACCCATAACGTGCTCTTATTTGATCGATTGTCTTTTCCAAGACTAGATTTTTATTGCGTTCTGTTTCAGACTCAAAAAGTGAAGTTTGTTGAATATCGTTTTCCTCATTAATTAAAGAAGAAACAGTAACACCAACACTTCTTAATGGAAGATGAAAATCATAATTCTCCTTGAGTAGAATTAACACTGTTTCCATAATCTCACTACTTATATACGTTGTTCGGCTTATTTTACGCTGTCTAGTGATTGATTCAAGTTTAGTGTTCCTTAGGGATATACTAATCACATTTCCTTTAAGGTGAGCATCTCTAAGCCTTGAGGCTACTGATTCACAGAGAACATAGAAAACATATTTAGCTTGGTCAAAATTATTAATATCACAGGGTGTAGTCACACTATTTCCTACAGATTTAGCTGGTTCATAACTACCTTGAAAAGAAACGAGGCTATCATCAATACCATGAGCAAAACCCCAGATAACACCTCCCATTTTACCCATTCTATTTTTAATGATTGAAACATCAAATTCGGCTAAATCTTTAATAGTGAGAATACCTAAATCCATCATTTTTTTCTTTGTGGCTCTCCCTACATAAAAGAGTTCCTCAATAGGACGTGGCCAAACCAATTCTTGATAATTTTCTTTAGTAATTAATACAAGTCCAGAGGGCTTAATCATATCTGAGCCAAACTTAGCGAATATCTTATTGTAGCTAACTCCAATTGAAATAGTTAAACCCAATTCTTCAAGTACACGCTGTTGAATTATTTTAGCGATTGCTTCACCACTACCATATAAATGTTCAGAGGAGTGAACATCAACCCATGCTTCATCAAGTCCAAAGCTCTCAACTTGATTGCTATATTCGCGATAAATATCTTTTACCTTTTCAGTATAATAAATATACTCGTCATAATGAGGATGAATAATGAGTAATTGAGGGCATTTTTGAAGAGCTTCTCTCAGTGATTCTCCTGTTTTTAATCCATACTTTTTAGCCTTTAAATTCTTAGCTAAGATAATACCATGTCTTTCTTCTTCATGACCGCCTACTGCCATCGGTACTGCTTTTAATTCAGGATGTTTCATCTCTTCTATCTGTGCATAACAATGGTTGATGTCACAATGAAGAATAGTACATTTATCTTCCACTTAATCACCTTCTTGTTTATATTATAGTCTTAATTATCTCATTTATCAATCAATTATGAGACAATTATCCCAGTTGGTAATAATTACCTGCACTTGTTTTATCTCAATAAATTTGATATTATATACTTAATGAGGTAATATAACTATGTTAAAAAAAGAAATTATTAAAGAACGAAAACAACGACTTGGTTTAACTATTGCTGATATTGTTGATTATGTTCAAGTCTCTCGTCCTACTGTTTGTCGGTGGATGAATGGAGATACTAGAAAAATATCTCCAGAAAAGTTAAAGCGCTTAAGTGAAGTTTTAAAAACTAGTGAAGATCATTTATGTGGACGAGATAAAAGTAGTTCACTTAAACCTATTTTAGGAGTAGTAAAAGCTGGTTATAATTTATTTGCTGAAGAAAACATTCTTGGCTATGAAGAAGTAACGAAACAAGAGAGTACTCAAGGTGATTATTATCTTAGAGTTGTTGGTGATTCTATGAGTGGTTCTAGAATTCATGATGGTGATTTGCTTTATATTCAAGCATGTAGTGATGTTGAAAGTGGCAGCATTGCCATTGTTTTAATTAACAATGAAGAAGCAACCGTTAAGCGTGTTGTGAAGAAAGAGCATATGCTAATTCTGGAAGCGACTAATCCTGCTTATGAAAACCGTTATTATAGTGAAGAAGACATAAAAGAAATCCCAATAAAAATTATTGGGAAAGTGTTATATAATAAGGTTGTTTTTTAGATATTCCATTCTAGAATTTTAGCGAGGAATTGTTTGAGGTCATCACTTTGAGGATGGGCGAACAAGTCTTCGCTTTTTCCATATTCAATAAGTTTTCCATCTTTAAGAAAAGCCATTTTTTCACAGGCATGTTTAGCGAAACCCATTTCATGAGTAACAATAATAAAGCAAAGTCCCTCAGCTTTTAATTCATTGATGATATCAAGAATTTCGTTTGTATATTCAGGATCTAATGCACTTGTTGGCTCATCTAACAATAAAAGTTGAGGCTTATAGGAAATAGCTCGTGCAATAGCTACCCGTTGTTGCTGACCTCCTGATAACTCACGTGGACGCTTATGTGCATCGGCGCTTAACCCAAATCGAGCTAAAAGAGAGATAGCTCTTTCATGAGCTTCTTCTTTAGTATAATGATGAACTTCTATTAAGGGTATTTCGATATTTTCAAGAGCATTTAAATGAAGAAACAAGCCATTAGTTTGAAAGACAAAACCGATTTTTTTATTTATTTCCTGATTTAATTTTACATCATCGAAACTAATCTCACCTTGATCACTTTCAATCAATCCTGCAATTAAACGCAATAACGTTGATTTACCTGAACCACTAGGCCCCAAAATAGCTAACGTTGTTACATCATCATTAAAAGACAAATCATCAAGAACTTTGTTATTTTCAAATGCTTTATGGAGATGTTCAAGCTTAAGCTTCATAATTAAATCTCCTTTCCATTCTTTTAGTAAGTAGTGATAAAGGTAAAGTTAAACATAAATAAAGAATACCTAATAAGAAATAAGCTTCTAATATTCGGTAATTAGTAGCAGATATTTCTCTGATAGTTTGCATTAATTCAATCACAGAAATCATAGATAATAAAGATGAGTCTTTTATAATTGAAGCAAACTGCCCAGCTAAAGCAGGTAATACTTTATTAAATAATTGTGGATAAACAACTAAACGTAAAGTTTGTTTCTTATTAAATCCCACAGCTTTAGCTACTTCTAATTGAGAAGCATTAATTGAATTTAACCCACCACGTAAAATCTCAGCAATATAAGCTCCCTCAAAAACAGATAAGATTAAAACACCTGCAATAAACCGATTTGTTATTCCCCATGCCGTACCAATAATATAGAAGAAAAGATAAATTTGCATAATTAATGGTGTACCACGGATAAATTGTACATAACTGTTCATCAAGGCTTTAAGTAACCCATACTTAGAGCGTAATCCAGCGCATGTTAAAATACCAATGAGCAAGCTTAGAATTAAAGAAATAATACTTATTTGTAAAGTCATTATAAATCCATGAAGGATTCTTGTTTTAAATTCTAATAAAATCATGAAGTTTAGATTCATTCCTAATCGAGCTAATGAGAATTGAAGAAAAATGAAAATTAGTATAAAAGCGATTAAATAATGAAATATTGTCTTGAATCTTTTCATAATACTCACTATTTCAAATCAAAGAACCACTGGAAACCCAATTGATTAAATGCTTCTTTCTCACTAGCTAAAAAGTCTTTAGTTAATGAATCAAAGCCTCCTTCTTCTCGATATGTCTTAATAAATTCATTCAAATCATCTCTTAGTTCAGTATTTCCTTTTTTTACAGCTATACCCCATTTTTCAACATCTTGAAAAGGAATAAAAATAGCTTTTGTTGTATCAAGATTACTCTGCCAGTTACGATAAATTGTTAATTGATCATAAATAAAGCCATCTACTTTTCCTTGAGCTACTTCCAAAATACAAGCTGACTCATCTGCTAATGCAATTACTTCGGCATTCTGCAAGTTATTTTGTGCATATGTAAATCCCGTTGAGCCTGTCTTAACAGCAATTTTTTTACCTGCTTGATTTAAGTCTTCAATACTTTCAATTTCACTATCTACATTGGCTAGAATGGCTAATAAAGCATTAGCATAAGGATCACTAAAATCAACAACTTCACCACGTGGCTCCGTGATTGTCATGCTTGACATTACCATATCAATACTACCCGTTTGTAGTGCTGGTATTAATCCATCCCATGAAATATTCTCTATCACAACTTCACGGCCTACATGTTCGCCAAAGGCTTTCATAAAAGCAGGAGATATTCCATCTGGATTTCCTTCTGTATCTTTTGTTTCAAACGGAGGATAAGCTAATTCCATTCCTACAATTAATGGCTTAGTCTCAGTTTTTATATCATTACTTGGTGCTTGTGAACAGCCTAAAAGTGTTCCTATTAGTACTGCCGACACCCAACCTTTTATCATTTTTTTCATATATAAGCCTCCTAGTATTATTTATTATACCTCAATTCACTTATATTACCAAAAGATAAGTTTACATTTTCATAGTTATGCTTAATTAAAAAAGATAATTCTCAAAATTGAGATTATCTTTTGTTTATATGATTCATATGCTTAAACTATAATTAAATTAATCCCATCAAATCCACTGGATCATCACCTGGAACCATTTGAGCTGTAATCTTAATTCCTTTAGAAGCTAAATATTTAAAGTTAGTAATATCTTTTTCACTAACGCTAACAGCTTTCTTTACCATCGTTGTATCTGTTTTACCACCCATGTTACCAACATTGACTAAATCAAAGTGGAATCCTGCATCATACACATCGCATAGCGTCTTAGGACTCTTAACTACAATAAATACACGTTCTCCTTCATACTTCTTTTCAATCAGGTTTGTAGCCGCTTTTACAGCGCTCAAAATTGATAATTTACATCGTTGAGGGCATGCCATCTTTAGAGCTTCTTTGTTAACAACATCCTTAATTACATCATCATCAATAACCATAATTCTACTTGCTTGAGTAACTAGACTCCAAACAGCTGCAACTTGACCATGAATTAAACGATCATCAATTCTAATATTTACAATTTCCATTTCTTCCTCCATTAGTCATTTAGACTTTCATAATCTTCGGTATTTTTAGAGCTTGCTTTCAAGCATTCTCTCTTATTTACTTTCCAACCTTTTTGAAAAACGATAGAGCCATTTAATAATGGATCATTACTTCTTTTCATTTCTGATTTAAGAGCTTCTTTCAGTCTTTCAAGGGTTACTTGATTTTCTTCTAGATGAATACAATTATTACGTTCACCTGGATCATAATATAAATCATAAAGGGCTTCTTTAATTTTAACACGATTCATTAAATCATGTTTCATTAAAAAGTCCTTGCTTATAGATTCATCAATGTTTGAACCATTAATTCTTAGATAGTTTAAATCATAATAAACAATATACTTATAACGTTCATCACGAATAGCACGAACTGGTTCATAAGATGTATGAAAATTAATTTCACTAAATATATACTTTCTACTCGAAGATGATTTCCCATCAAATGCCTCAGCAAATGACTTTCCCATTAGCCAATTAGGCTTATCTAATTTTAGTAAATCACAAAGAGTAGGAAAGATATCTAGATGGGATACAAGTTGATCAATACATCTGCCATTACCGATGGTATCGGGTACTCTCATAATCAAACTTACTGCCGTTCCACTATCTTGTAGATTACATTTACAGAATGGATTCGCTAACCCATGATCCGTTGTGAATAAGATCAATGTATCTTCATAATGACCACTCTTCTTTAATGCCTCAATCACTTCTTCAATGCATTCATCTGCAATCTTAGCACTACTTAAATAACGTGCATGGTCTAATCTAGTTTCTTCATTATTTGGCATAGGATAAGGAGGCAATACTTGATTCACATCCACTTCACTTGTAATATGCTTAGGATAAGCACGATGTGTGCTATACATTCCATAAGAAATGAAGAAGGGGTGATTAAATTGACTATCCTTTATAAAACCTGCTAATTTCTTAGCATTTAACTTATCCCATTCACCAAGATCTTCTTGTTCATATCCTTGATTATCACAAGTTAAATCTATTTGATAGCCAAGTTTTTTTGAACCTGCTGCATGGTCTAAATACCAGCCTGCTTCATGTTGAATTCCACAAAGTACACTTTGATAGCCATGTTGATTAAGATATTGAACTAAATGTTTACTCGTATCCAGATGAAATCCTCTTTGAGCTAAACCAAGCATACCCACTTGATGCGGATACATTCCAGTCAACATAGCTGCTCTACTTGGCGAACAAGTGGGAGATACACAAAACGCATTTTGAAATAAGGTTGCCTCTTTACTCCATTTACTTAAATAAGGAGTAGGTACTTGGTAACCGTAAGGAGATAACACTTTTCCTGAATCATGCGTATGAATATAAAGTAAATTCATTTTTAGTTTTCCTTTTCAATAAAAATAGGAGAACTCCAAGCAGCATCGCCATCTTTTTGCCATACTCTTAAACGAACATTACAGTCTTCATCAATCAGCATTTTCTTTTCATAATCAACTTGATAAGCACAAGCAGGTGCCGCTTTATGAACTTTAAACTTATAAGCATTATGCCACCAAGGATCATCACGATAATGTTCAACATCACCCCAAGTATCTCTCGTTAATTGTTCAATTTCTTCTTGAAGACCAAAAACTCTTGAGCATTCTAATAGTTCACTTATTGGTAGGATATATTCCTTACCATCCACAGTAAGTGTAACTGCCTTATGATAATCAGCTTCTACTTCAAAAATAAATCCTTCAGTAGTGACATTACTTGGTCCCATCCATTTACCTGTAGCTGTTGATTTATACGTTGTTAAATCAAATTCACAAGAATGATCATTTATGATTCGTAAATCTTGTCCAAAATTATTCCAGCACTTTTCAATGCTTAGAAGTTTTCCATCGACACTTAAGTGACCATTCCATAATTTTTTATAGATATCTTGATAAACACGAGTATCAGGTCCCCAACCAAATTCAATCTTGAATTTGAATTGAATCTTACCTGATAATGGAAGACGTTCCCATTTTCCAGAATGAATAACCATTTCTTCTACTATGTTATTTTTAAGTATTTCAATTCGATCAATTGCATTTGTTCCTTCAATATGGAATTTCAATGTTGCTTCATTTTCAGTTTTAATAATACTTCCCATACAAGCATCATTCATTGTAAAATCAACACCGATTCTACTATGAGTAACAGCATAAGTACGGCGATTAACAAAGGCATCCCAAATAGCTTCTTTACTATTTTCACTAGCTAATAAACAGAGTGAACCATGTTCATAAACAGCAGGAACTCCATGATTATCTCCAGCCGCAATGACACCAACATGATATCCTTTATTTAAACCTTGTTCATAAGCTGTAGCACCTGTTCTAGGTCCCATATGAATATGACGATTCATACTTAATGGGCCTTCATCATTTTCACTACAACCATGACTTGAATAGATTTCAGCAAATGGAGAGAAAGTTTCATCATGTGTTTCCCAATTCTTCCCACGAGATCCTAATTGATAGGCTAAGTGATGAGGAATTCCAATCGCATCTATACCTTTATAGTGTTTAACTAGATCAACATAGCGCAATGGATGTACTTGTTCTTGATTACAATCTTTAAAGAAAACATTATGATCTCCATCTTTTCCACATCCTTGCCATTCATAACCCATAAACATTGGAAATCCTTCATCATTCGCTTTTTGTGTGAAATCTCTGATATATTCCCAGTCCTTATTGATTATTTCATCATCATATCGATCTTCAACACCTAGACCCCATTTCGATTTTTTCATATAGAATGGATAATAAGCAAAAGGCCAAAAATCCATTGTTTTTTTAATTTGTTCATACCAAATAGGTAATTCTTCTATTTTTTCATGATGTAAATTACTATGCATGTCTGTCCATAATTTTTTATATTTCATTGTTAATCCTCCTTGTTTTCTTTAGCTTTCCCACAAGCTTTTTTAGGATTTATAAAGCGAGCAAATTCATTGGGTTGCTTTATTGTTCCCCATTTTTTTAATATTTCATGATTAGCTCTTTGAGCAATTTCTTTTTCAATTAAATCTCTTTTTTCATTGTTACTTAACAAATGCTTCTGCATTTTATTCACTAATTCACTATTCTCATAACTTAAATCATTTAATTCAGCTTCATCTTTTATAATATTATAAAGTCTGAGTTTTCCATTTATTTGAACAAGCTTATATTGATTAAAATATAGAGCTTCAATAATCTGTAGTCCATGAGCATCAAGACAATGTTCAACATGAACAAAATGATTATCTTCTAATTTCAATAAAGAAGTTCCTTCATGTTCATGAAGTGAAGCATTTCCCATATCTAAAATAGTTCTTGAAATATCTAATAAAGAAACGGGTGTTTCAATTCTTTTATGTTCAATTGACTTTCCCCATATTAATAAGGGAACTTTAAGCGCATCTTCATAAAGCGTTTGTTTGCCAAATAAGCCACGTCTTCCACATTGATCGCCATGATCGCTTGTATAAAAATACACAGTTTCACGTACTTCATGCTTACTTAAATAATCAGCACATTGCTTTACATACCCATCTAATGTCTCCACATTACCGTAATAAGCAGCCTTTATGTTTCGCACATGAACTGGTGTACTCTCTTGTTGAAGTGAAGCATAAGCCTCATCACAAGGCTCATAATAAGTATTATCAAGAGAGAGTCGACCCTGATATTTTGTGTAAAGAGCATTTTCACAAGCATAAGGAAAGTGAGGTCCATAGAAACCAATTACAATAAAATGTGGTTCATCACTTTTATACTTAATGTATTCAAGGGCTGTTTCAACAACATGTTCATCATAAGCATGAACTGGTGAATACCCACTACCAACATTTGATTGACAGTATTTCATCTGCGTAGTTTTATGGAAGGCTCCATATTCTTCTTCTTTTCCTTCGACTCTTCCCCAATATTGTGATGTAATATCTTGAGCTAAATGTTCATCAAATCCATGAAGCTGATCATCACCCTTGAAATGCATGCGTCCTATTAATACACTCTTATAGCCTTGTAGTTTGAGTGCATGAGCCATTGTTGGAACATCAATACCTAAGGTTGTATCATTATTAAATATATTGAGATGACTTGCTGATTTTCCACTTAGGAAGCTCATTCGTGAAGGAACACATAAAGGAGCATTGCACATACAATGATTATAAACTAAACCATTGTTGGCGACTTCATTGAAAAATGGAGTGTCTACCTTTTGATTCTCATAACCGATAATATTTTGCGTATGCTGGTCAGATAAAAACAGGATAATATCTTTCATACTTTTTCAAGAAAAGGCGAATAAATTCGCCCTGCCTTTTTACATAATTTTTAAGCCAACCATGATGGCAGCAAAGACAACAATAGCAAGAATAACTTTATTTGCTGACCAGCCTTTTTTATCCATTGCATACCATGTTAATAACGTAATAATTAAAGGAATCATTGCTGGCATAACTGCATCAAATACTTTTGATTGAAGTGCTATTTCCATATCACCACTTATGAATTTGAAGATTGTAGCTGCTTTAACTGTTGTTGCCGCAACACCACCAATAACAATTAATCCCATGATGTTTAATCCATTTGTAATTTTATTAGTTAAATCTTTATTTTTAAAGAAAGTATCTGCAGCACCGATTCCTGCTTGATAACCTTTATTAAATAAGAAATATTGTAAACCAACAATAGTTACTAACCAAACAACACAGAAGAAGATTGGTCCCATTGGATTACCATCATTAATACACATACTCATAGCAATACTTAATAGAATTGGAGAATAAGTACCAATTAACATTGAATCTCCGATACCTGCGAAAGGTCCCATTAATGCATTCTTTGTACTTACTATTAATTCTTCAGAAACATCTTCACCATTTGCACGAGATTCTTCCATTGCAATAGTGATACCTGGTATTAATGCACCTAGTTGAGGTTCAGTGTTGTAGAATTGCATATGACGTGTATACGCTGCTTTCAATTCTTCTGGATCATTCTTATATAATTTTTCTAATACTGGAACCATCACATGACAGAAAGCTAATCCCATCATACGTTCAAAGTTTTGGGTAGCTTGAGCAAAGAATATATAACGCCAAGCAGCTTTTCTTACATCACTCTTATTTAGAAGTTTACCATTAGTCTTCATAGCAGTCATCCTCCTCTGTTGCACTAACCACGGCCTTCACAGGCACTGTGCTTCCTTGAGCCATTACAAATGTGAAAGCAATCGCAGTAGCGAAGATAGCTAAAGCTGTTACTGACATCGTTGTTGAACCAATTAATACCCATCCCATTAAGAAGAAGACAATCATCCAAGTTTTTGCTAATGATTGTTTTAATAACATTGCAAATCCAATGGCAGGTAACATTTTACCCGCTACTTCGAAGAAATGAAGTACGATCGCTGGCATATTGTTTAATAAGGCTTCAGCAACGGGTGTACCTAAATAACAAATTAATGCAGCACTTCCAAAACGTAAGATGAAACTTGGAATAGCTGCAGCATATGTTGCCATTTGAATTCCACGTCCATCACCCTTCGCAGCATACTTATCTCCTAAGTGAGGGAAATATGCATTGATAGTCATAATGAAGTTAAATAATCCTAAACCTAACATGCTTAGAGGTACAGCCAAGGCAACTGCTTGCTCTCCACTACCTCCAGCTGCTAGAGCTAATGGAATACCAATATAAGCAGCCCAGTTAACATCCGCAGGCATAGCGCCTCCTGGAGTGATTTGTCCAATGAATAACGCTTGAGCCATTGCCCCAGCTATAACTCCATTGGTAACATCACCTAAAATAATACCTACAATTAATCCGGCAACTAATGGACGACCAATCATGTTCCATCCACCAGCTACTCCGAAGAACCATGGTGTACGTTTTGCTCCTAGATAAGCAAAGACACCGATAAGTAAAGCTTGTACTAAAGTCACTTTGAATTCCTCCCTTTCAATTTTATCCGAGATATACACGGATTTGTTTACTCCTATAATTTAGTGTATTCGTTTTCATTTGTCAATACATTTAAGCAAATATATTGCTTTTTGTAATACATTATGCTCATTTGTATTATATCTGCTTTTTTTCGTGTCTATTTATTGTATTTACTACCATCATTTTATAATACATTTGTTGCTTAAATGATTTAATTGATTTATAATGTGGTTAATAGAACAGGAGATATTTTCATGACTAAAACAAAAGTACCTTTATATAAAATCATTGAAAATGACTTATTAGATAAAATAAATAGTGGCTATTATAAGATTGATGAACTCATTCCTACAGAAATGGAACTCTCAAAAAAATATAATGCATCACGCGTAACAATCAGAAAGGCAACCGATTCTCTTGTCAGTAAAGATTTATTAAGTCGTACAGCAGGATTAGGTACCTTTGTGAAGCATAGTATCGCTTCACAAAAAACAACCTCACAACGTAGTTTCTCTGAAGATATGAAATCTCTAGGCATGACATGCAAATCAATTGTAAATACATTTACACTTAAAGAAGCAGATGCGCAAATTGCCAGTATTCTTGGTATCAATGAAAAAGACATGGTTTATTATATTGAGCGAAGTCGTTATGGAAATGATGATATCCTCATGTTTGAGATTACACATATGGCAATTAAGAAGTTCCCTGATTTAAGTATTCAATATCTTGAAATGAGTAAATTTCATTATATAGAGAAAATCAAAGGATTAAAAATAGACTTCAGTTTTCATAACACAGTTCCTATCTTACCTAGTGAACGCATAGCTGAAATGTTTAAGATTGATAATAGTACTCCTATTATTAAAGTAAACAACACCACTTTCCTTGAAAATGGAGACATCATGGATTTCACTGAACAGTACATGAATTCTCCTAAATATCAATTGAACTATATTAGAAAGCGCTAATAGAAATTTAGCGTTTTTTTATGTCTACTTGTCTTTTCGTGTAATTTTACCATTATTCTACTTGTCTTTTCGTGAATATGGGTATAATTATACAGAGAAGGATACCCCGTTTTGGATCCCCTCTCATGAAAAAACCAACCACATTCATGATTGGTCTTTTCTAGGAGTTATAATCTAATCTTCTTATTTTGCTTCAGCTGCGTTTTTACCCGCAATTCTACCAAAGACAACAATATCTGCAATGGCATCAGAACCTAAACGGTTTGTACCATGGATATCTCCAGTAACTTCACCAGCTGCATAAAGTCCTTTAATGATGTTTCCATCAACATCCATGACTTGTGCTTCTGTATTAATCTTAACTCCACCCATTGTATGGTGGATTGCTGGAATTGATTTCATAATGTAGTAAGGTCCATCAGTAAAGGCTGTTAGTTCACCACGTTTGTTGAATTCTAAATCTTTTCCATTAGCTGCATATGTGTTATAGTTATCAACTGTTTTTTGTAATTCTTCAGCATTGATACCAAAGAAATCAGCTGCTTCTTTTAATGTGTTTGCTTTAACTAAAAGACCACGTTCGATTAAGTTATCATACTCAGCCTTATGTTTAACATTTACTTTACTAGCAATCATACTTGCTTCATCCCAGAACATATAAGATACTCCACCTGTTTGTGAAACAACAGCAGAAGATATTACATCACGACGTTCAAGTTCTTCAACGAAACGTTTACCTTCTAGATTTACTAGGATTGAACGACCATCAAGACGAACATCTCCTACATAAAGTAAAGTTCCTCGCTCTGGATCACATGTTGGGTATGTTTGAATAAATGGCATATCGACAAGTTGAGCATTGATTTTCTCAGCCATTGTGATTCCATCTCCAGTACTACCCACTGTATTCGTTGATAAGATTTTTTCATCCATTGCTTCATTATATTTAATACGCATATCTAAGTTAGAACCGAATCCCCCTGTAGCTAGAATGACTCCGTTATTTGCATTATAAGTAACTTCTTTTCCGTTGAAATTTGCTTTAACAGCATTTACTTCGCCATTTTCTTGAAGTAATTCAATAGCAGGTGTATTTGTATGAATTTCAACACCTAATGATTTAGCTTTAGCTTCTAATTTACCAACTAATTCTACACCACTTGCGTTCAATGGAACTAGACTTCTTTTTACAGAATGTCCTCCAAAGAATAACATATAGTCTTCAAAGATAACATTTACATCATCTCTCAACCATTCTGCACCAGCAAGAGATGAATCAGCTAAAATTCTTGCAAGTTCAGGATCACTTTCATTGTCTCCACCCTTCATAATATCTTGGTAGAATTGATCATTACTATCTTCAATATTTTCGCTAGTTTGTAACCAGTTATTTGGTGCTGCCATTTCTGCTCCAGAGATAAGTGTGTTACCACCAACCATCGCCATTTTTTCAATAACGATGACTTTAGCTCCTGCTTCTGCTGCTGTGATTGCTGCACTTAATCCAGCTCCACCAGCTCCAATTACAACAACATCTGCTGTATAACTAGATTCACGTTCTTCACTTTCAGAATTTCCTTTAGCAATTAATTGATCAAGAGTAGCTCCTGTTTTATTAAACGCATCTTTAACCGCTTCAATGAAGCCATCTGAAGTATAAGTTGCACCTGCAATAATATCAACTTCAATTTTGTTTTCAGCCATCATTGTTTTTGTCAATTGATCCATTGCTTCAGCAAATCCTGGAGTTTCTTTTTCAGAAGTAACTTCAATACCAGCAATCACTGAATCTTTGAATGTAACTTCAACTGCAATCTTATCATTCTTTCCTGTTCCCTCACCTGCATAAGTACCATCCTTGATAGTAGCTGTTGCTGGTTTAGATGAACATGCTGCCAATGATAAAGCCATTAATCCAACTAATAAACATGAACAAATTTTCTTCATCTTTTTACACCTTTTCCCTTTTCAGTATTTATTTATCCACAATAAATAACGATATTGTGAAACTATTAACATTATAGTATAATAAATCTACTTTGTATTTGCACTCAATTTCATCTTTGTGCACTTTCACGAACTGGAGCTGAAACAATGCGATTAAGAAATAAGATTATATTAATATTCACAGGTTGGTTTTCATTAGGCTTTATTTTACTCATTACTTTTGTTAATTTATCAATTAGTAAAACAAACGATGATATTACACGAAATTTTAGTACACAAGTTATTGAATCTAAAGCTGATGTTGCTGCATCATGGTTGACACAACGGCTCTCTGAAATACGTATCATTGCTAAGAGTGATGCTGTTTTGACTATGGACTTAAATGAATTAAAGCCCTTCATTCATCGCTTGAATAACCAGATTGGACATAGCTATGGAAATGAATGGGGAACATTCGCTATTGGATTCGATAATGGCATTGGCTGGGTCAGTGATAGTATCAGCATCGATGTCTCTTCCCGCCCTTACTTTAAACAGGCAATGGAGGGTGATGCGGAGTATGTACTTTCTCACCCCGTTGTTTCAAAAACAGACAATGCCTCAATCGTCCTTCTTTGTTATCCCTTAATTAATGCCCAAGGAGAGAAGTACGGTTTTATTAATGGAGCTATTTCTTTAGATAAGCTTAGTGAACTCACTGAAAGTATCAATTTTTATGAGGGTACTGCATGGATCATGGATGACCAAGATGTTCTATATACGAATTCTACTGGAAGTATCGAATCGTTAAAACAATTAAATGCAATCTTTTCATATTATTCAAATACAGACATTGAATCAGGACGCGTTGTTGATCAGGAAAGACAGCATACCGTTTTCTACACACCTATTAAAAATACTCAAAATTGGTATCTCTGCGTTGAAGTAGATAATGCAATCTTGATGCGTGATACAAACAATCTCTTAACAAGCTTAATTATAATTTGGTTTATTATTCTATTTGCTTCAATTATCCTTTGCATCTATTTTTCGAGAAGTATTACTAAACCCTTGATGGAGCTAAACAAAGTAATGCAAGGTGTTGAACAAGGGAACTTAGAATCTAGAGTTGCTGAAAATGGGCGTGATGAAATCGCTAAGATATCGCATACCTTTAATCAAATGATTGATCGAATTAATGATTTAATGCATCAGATCTACATTGAGGAAAATGCAAAGCGCTCCGCTGAATTACAAGTTCTCCAATCTCAAATTAATCCACATTTCTTGTATAATACATTAGATACATTACAATGGAAAGCTTATGAATATGAAGATGATAAAATGGCTGAATTGATTACTGCACTTTCTAACTTCTTTAGAATATCCTTAAGTAAGGGAAAAGAATTCATCCCCTTTGATCGAGAAATTGATCATGTTAAGAATTACTTAATCATTCAACAATATCGTTTTTCTGATATTCTTGATTATTCTTTTGATTTAGATGAAGATTTAAATTCTTATTATATCTTAAAACTGCTCTTACAGCCTCTTGTAGAAAATGCAATTCAACACGGTATTAAACCTAAGCAAATGCACTGTCATATTAAGATTAAAACTATTAAAGTGGGAAATGATGCTCTTCTTCAAGTAACCGATGACGGTGTAGGAATTGACAAAGAAACATTAGCTCAACTAAAAGATGAACTTAACCAGGCAAAACAAGGAAATGGTTATGGCTTATTTAATGTTAACTTACGCTGTAAACTTATCTATGGTCCACAATATGGTGTAGAAGTTGAGAGTGTTCTTAATCAGGGATGCTGTGTAACAATTCGAGTGCCTTTGGCTGAAAGTGAGGATGACTATGCTAAAAATATTAATTTGCGATGATGAAGCGATTATTCGTAACGGGCTTAAGAAAGCCATTGAAAAATTCCCTTTAGATATAAATGTGATTGCTATGGCCCGTCATGGCGAGGAAGCCTTAGCTCTCATTGAGGAACATAAACCTGCCGTAGTATTAATGGATATTAATATGCCAGGAATGAAAGGATTAGATGTGATTGAACAAAGCAATACAATTTCACCAAAAACACAATTTATTATCATTAGTGGGCATGATGAATTTGAGTATGCTCAACGAGCATGTCGGTTGAATGTCTTTGATTATCTTCTAAAACCAGTTGATAAAGAAAATCTATTTCAAGTAATTCAAAAAGCTTGTGAGCATTATATCGAGCTTGTTAGAACAACCAATATCTATATTAATGAGAATGCGGATAATACCTTAGAAGAAAAAGCTTATTCCTTAATACTTGAAAAGTATCTTGAAAGTGATTTTTCTCTTCAACAACTCTCAGATATATTAAATGTTTCCCCTTCTTATACAACCCGTTTAGTGAAACAGAAATGTGCCATGAATTTCTCTGACTTGATTAACAAATTAAGGATTGAGCAATCAATGAAGCTATTGGCTGAACCTACTGATTTAAAGTTATGGGAGATATCAGAAGCAGTTGGTTATTCTTCTCAGCATTACTTTAGTCGTGTATTCAAGAATATTACTGGCTACACTCCTTTGGAATATCGACGATTATTTTTTAGACATACAAGTTAAATAAAGACATCAAGTTTAATCCTGATGTCTTTTTTTCTATTCGATGATTTCCTGTACTCTTCCTACTTGACCATCTACCAACATCACTTTTATACCATGTGGATGAGTTGGACTATTAGTAAGCAAACGAGCAACAATACCTTCAGTAAGTTTTCCTGTTCTTTGATCTGCTTTTAATACAATCTTTACTTTTGCTCCAACTTTCACATTACTTCTATTTTGACCGTTCATGTTTTCTCTCTTCTTGCTTCTAGCATAATACTTATTATACAGTATTGTGAATGATTAGTGAATTATTCATTTATATTAAACTAAAAGATAGCTTCTTTTACTATAAAAATCAATCCATATTAATGTTATTTCCACACTTTAAGCACAAAAATCATCTTGATCACCTCGTAAAGAGTTCTATATGAAAAAAATATCATAAATTATATATAATAGTGATATTTTTTTAGCAAAATGAGTTATAATAGATTAGATGGAGGTGGGAATCATGAGAAGTTCTAAAGCAGAAATACAGCAACGACGTGAAAATATCATTACCTATCTTTTAGAAAATGGCGAGTCAAAGATTGAAGATATTGCCAGTTCCTTGTCTACTTCAACCTTGACTATCCGACGTGATATCGAAGAATTCAAAGAAAGTAATATTATTGGACAGCGTAATGGAAATCTTAAGTTAAGTGAAGATTTTCATCTTAAGCTTAAAAAGAATAAATATTCTGCGGAGAGAAAAGCGATTCAACATGAAACCGCTGGATTAATTGAAGAAAATGATGTTGTATTTATTAATACAAGTTATACTGCCCTAGGTGTAGTCAAATATATTCATAACATTAATTGCACTGTTATTACTAATAACATCAATATTGTTAATATCGAACGTGATAAATCAATTGTTGCGATTATAACTGGTGGAGAAATACGAGAACCCCGAAGTTCAATCGTAGGTGAAATAGCTTATAATACAATCTCTCAGATCAAAGCAAATAAGTGCATTATTGGTGTTGATGGAATCAGTTTAGAAAGTGGATTAAGTTCGTCTGTCCTCCATGAAGCTGGCATCACTGAACTCATGTTGAAAAGTTGTAAAGGAAAACGCTATGTTCTTGCTAGTAGCGAAAGACTGAATCATACTGATAAATTCTTTTGTGGAAATCTTGACTTAGTAGATTGTATAATAACAGACAATAAAGCTGAAATGTTAACTGTTTACGAACTACAAAGACGAGGGATTGAAGTTATACTAGTTAAACCTATATAAGGCTGTATCCAGCCTTTTTTTCATATTAAAAGCACCGTGACTGCAAGTTCACGGTGCCATGAAAGGGTTTATGCTATTCTATAACATTCGCACATTTTAATTTTTCAGTAATTTCTTCTTCAGAAAGTAAGTTTTGTAGAGAAACTAGTTTAATTTTGTTTTTAAACGATTCGAACGAACTTTCAAAGGAAATCGGGCAAAGCAACAAATCATAGTTGCCAGCAACTGACATTGCATCTCCTACACTACTGTGATCAATTGTTGCTTCAATATTATATTTCTTTAATACTGCGGATACTTTATTCTTGATAAGCATACTTGATCCCATTCCATTACCACAGGCAACCATAACTTTTAACATGTTAATCCTCCTTCACATGACGGTAATATCCATCTTTGTGTTTTCTATAATATAATTGATTTAATCCTAATAATAAAGCCGCCACTGCTAATATTGTTGGATAAGGTCCAAGCACGTTAATTATTAGCATTATACCGGCAAAGAAAGTGTTATTATCAAAGAATGCAGGCCAAGCAGCCAATGAATAACCACCGATTGATTTAACAAACATAATCATGACAAAAGAAATCAACACTTGGAATAAGCCATTCAGCATTGAACAAATCATAGCAGCATTTTTTCCACCACGTTTATTAGCAAAGACAGCAATAGTTGCATTATCGAAGAATAATGGAACAAATCCCGGAACTAAGAATAAAGGTGAATTAAATATGAGAAGTCCACCAATCGCAATAATTTGACCAATAAAACCAAACATAAAACCAATAACAGGTACATTAGGATGAGCGTAATTGAAGACAACTGCACAATCGACGGCTGGCATTGCACCTTTGATTAGCTTATTAGAAATACCTTCGAAGGCTTTCATTAATTCAGCAACAAACATTCTAACCCCAGCTAATAAGATATACATATATACTGAGAAGTAAATACATTTAGTCATAATATAAATTACAAATAAAGTTGTTTTGGCGAAAGATGGATCAATCTCACGCATGGTTGGTTCTCCAATGAAAAGCATAAGACCACCAAAGAAGATAGTCATTAGAATTGCTGTTGAAACTACATTGTCTTTAAAAATTGATAAGAATCCTGGTAGTTGAATATTTTCAACACTATCTTCTGGTTTCCCAAATAAATGAGCAATCTTACTAGTAAACCAAATTCCTAGCATTTCTTGATGACCTACTGCAAAGCCAGCGCCACCTGTTAATTCTTGAGTCGCCTCAACTGTAATATTTGAACCAACTGCTGCCCAAATTCCCATTAGTACTCCAAAGCATAATGTAAAAGTCAAATTTTGAGTTTGTGGACAAACTAGATAAACTAGCCAAATCATTAGTGTTGTATAAGCTTGGAATGTATGCCCTGTAACATAAATAGTTCTACATCTTGTCCATCTATTAAATATAACTAGAATAAAATTGACTGCAATTGAAATAGCAAAGGCGAATAATGTCCATATAACAGCACCTTCAATTGAATATAGCCCAGTGTCGCCATACATCTGCCCCATTAAGAAATAAGTGTCTACAACAGCTGCTTCCATTTGAAACTTTACCCCTAAAGCATCAATAATCGGTTTGAATGTGGAAGTCAATCCTCCTGAACCAATTGTCAATACAAAGAATCCAACGGCCGTTTTAACAAATCCAGCAACTGCTTCATAAACAGGTTTCTTTAATGCAAGTAAACCAATGAAAACCATAATCCCTATGAAGTAAGCAGGTTGGGTTAACAAGTTAGAAGACAGTGTTTGTATAAACTCAAACATATACATTTCCTCCTTTTCTGAATCATTTTGATTCATTTATAATGAAAGTATAGCGCTTACATTCGAAAACGTCAACTATTTTATGATAATTTTATCATAGAAATTATATCTATTTAAGATAATTGGATATTTTATAGTCAAATATGGTATTTTTTTCCTTTTATATGATATATTGTTAATATTTTTTTCATAAAAGTGTAGATTTATTTAATTACATCGTTATAATAGAATTATAAAGATAATTCATAACAAAGGAGGTTTATTATGAAAGAACATTATGCAGGGAATATGACTTCCCCAGAATTTAGAGAAGCTATTAAAAGTAATCGAGGTGTAATCATCACAATAGGATCATGTGAACAGCATGGACACCACTTACCCCTAGATACGGATAATCTAATTGGATTCAACACAGCAATCAACGTGGCCAAGAGAACTGATTGCTTATTATTACCCCCTATCAATTACGGACAAGTTTGGTCTGCCAAGAATTTTTCTGGAACAATTGCCCTTACCACGACCACGATTAAAGCGATTCTTCATGACATAGTCATTAGTTTGCAACGACATGGTGTTAAAAATATTATTTTCATGAGTGGTCATAATGGAAACTGCGCCGCGATTAAAGAAGCTTGTCGGGAAATCCATGATCAATATGGCTGGAACAATGTATGGCATGTTTTCCCAACATTAAGTAAAGAAGGTTGGGAGCTATTAGAATCACCGATAGCCTGCAATTGTATCCATGCTGGTGAATTAGAGACATCAATGGTTTTGGCCATTAGACCTGATTTAGTTCACATGGATTGTGTTACGAAAGAATACCCTGTTCAGCCTAAAGAATTAGCTTATCGCCCTATGGGGTGGGATGAATATATTGAAACTGGTTCATTTGGGGATTCTTCTTTGGCTTCCATTGAAAAAGGACAACGGATCAATCAATTAATGATTGACGAAGCAGTGCGCATTATCAGTGAAGTCATTCATTAATCATGAAACAAAAAATTGCTGTTTTTGACATTGATGATACGTTACTCCCCTATGGTCAAGAAAAACTTAGCTTATTGCACCTTTATGCACTTCGTGAATTAAAGAAGGATTGTATCCTTGTCTTGGCTACAGGACGAAATCTTAGTTCTATACCTACTCATATCATTCAAGATATTCAACCTGATTATTTCATCACAATTAATGGACATGCTATTTATAACAACAAAAAGGAAGTTCTCTTTATAAAAAGATTAAATCCTGAATTACTACTCTCTCTACTTCACGACTGCGTTAAACTTAACTTCATTCTTACTTTTAAATTCACTGATGAGCATGTTGTCGCTCACTGTCCTCTTAATCAAAAACTCTCATCGAATCTAAAACATATACATGACCCAGAAACGGTTCTCAACAATCATGAAGCACCTTGTGGTGCCTTCTTAATAAATAATGATGTACCTATAACTGATTTGATTCATACTTATTCTCCATTTACATTTGCTAAAGCTGGAAGGAATGGTTATGAAATTTATGATTCAACCATTGATAAATCTACAGGTGTACAATTCATATTAAATAAACTTAATATGAATTGGTCTCAAGTACTTGCTTTTGGTGATTCAGAAAATGACATTCCTTTATTAACTAAAGCTAAGTTAGGTTTTGCTATGGAAAATGCTCAAGACTTCGTTAAGGGATGTAGTAATCATGTAATTGGCTCATGTAATGAAGATGGAATTTATTATGCATTACTAAATCTTAACATGATCCATGAATACAAAAAAAAAGACTAATTATGAAGTATACTCTCATTGGTTGTTATCCAACTAACAGAGTGACTTCAATTAAAGTCTTTTTTTTTGTTTATTTTCTATATACATTTAGCAATTGATTCTATGAACCAACTTCTAAAACCATCTGAATCAATATCAACACAAACTGTTGCGTTGTTAGGTTGTTTTAAATATCCTTTTAAATCAACTAAACTTGCTCCTGCACAATGAGCACTTTGTGTTTCAATTTCAACATAAGTTTCAACTGTTTCAAATAAATCAGGTTTTAGTAGATAAGCAATCGCTGTACTATCATACATTTTTAATCCTGTATTGAAACTACCTCCACGGTATTTTTTAAATAAACAATAAGCCATTTCGCCGACTTTATTCAGTGTTTTAATCTTTTCACTATCTTCAGGAAGAACAAGCGCTTTTAAACCTACATCAAGTCCAACCATTGTTAATTTACAGCCACTTTTGAAGACCATTGCAGCAGCTTCAGGGTCTGCACCATAGTTATATTCAGCAAAGACCCCGTAATTACCACGGCCACAAGATCCACCCATCATAACAATTTCTTTGATGTTTGCTTTGACTTCAGGATATGTTTTTAATAATAATGCAATGTTAGTTAAAGGTGCAATTGGAACAAGTGTAATAGGCTCCACACTTTCCATGATTACTTTACGCATTGCATCTACAGCATTTAGTTCAATAGGTTTTTGAGTCGGCTCTTCAAAATCGAAACCTTCCATTCCACTTTTTCCATGGACATTACTTGCATCTTCATAGTCTTTTAATAAAGGACGATCTGCCCCCATCGCAACTGGAATTGATTTATTGAAGTATTTCAATAGACGTAACGTGTTATATGTTACTTTATCTAATCCTACATTTCCAGCAACGGTTGTAATTAAATCGACTTCTAATTCGTCTGAAAATAATGCAATTGCTAATGCTAATGCATCATCAATACCTGGATCAGTATCGATAATAATATGTCTTTTATTCATGTTTATCCTCCGTGAATTCGTTCACTTCATCGATTGTTGGAATTGATACTTGCGCACCTCTTCTTTTAACAGTTAATGCTGCTACAGTTGTAGCAAATTCAAGTGCTTCTTTAGCTGATTTACCTTGTGCTAAATAAGTGCATACAGCTCCAATATATGAATCTCCTGCAGCTGTTGTATCCACAACATCAACTTTCTTTGAAGCAACAAATATGTTTTGATTATCGAGATTTGAAATACTGCCTTGAGCCCCTAATGTTATAATTGATTTAACACCTTTCTTCTCAAAAGCTTTAATACCTTTAATACAACTTTCATCATCACTTGGGAATACGCTAGTAAGGATTTGGCATTCAGATTGATTAACCACAATTAAATCTAGATTTTTATATACTTCATCATCGAGTATTTGAGCTGGTGCTGGGTTTAAAATTGTCAGCATACCTTTAGCTTTCGCATAGGCAATAGCTTCAACCACCGTTGGCAAATCATTCTCTAATTGCGTTAAGAAGATATCTCCAGCTTCACCAATTTTATCAAGTGCTGCTTTTACTTCTTCAATGTTAATTGCATGATTAGCTCCATTGGATAGGATAATACGATTATCATTGTTACAACGAATAATCATTGCTACTCCACTAGGAGAAAATTCTGATTGACTTACATATTCTGTATTTACTTTATATTCCTTTAATTTACTGATAATTTCACTTCCAAACAAATCTTGACCAACACTTGCAATCATTCTTGTGTCAGCACCAAGTTTAGCCGCTGCCACAGCCTGATTACCACCCTTTCCCCCTGGGTTTGTAAAGAAGTCATGACCGTTTAATGTTTCACCATTTTTAGGTATATAGTCACATTTAATAGTTAAATCCATATTTAGACTACCAAATACAATTACTTTTTTCATTGAAATTCCTCCTTACTATAAAACTTAACCATACCAGGACCTAACCCATCCGTTGGTCTTTCTATGAATCCATATTTCTTGTAGAAGTCTGTACAACAAGGCGTTGACATTAAGCCTATATAGGCTCCTTCACAGGCTTTACTTGATATATAATCAAACATGGATTTCATTAATAAACTTCCAATTTTTAATTTTTGATATTGTGGATCAACAACAACATCTTTAATAAAGAAAACGATTTTATCATCTCCAACAATACGAGCTATACCTATTGGTATTTGCTTATCAAAGATAACAACTGTGTATAAAGAATTTGAAAGCGCAATTTCGATATCTTCCACAAGATAAGGTTTAAACTCGACCTTTTCTCTTAGATCACAATATATCTGTGGAGTAAGTGCGTAATCTTTAATCAAATAAGACATGTCTACCTCTCTTAAGGTAAAACGTTTTATCACTTTGCAAATATATCATATCACTTCATGTAAGCGGTGTCAATTACCTTTTTACAAAAAAATAAAACTCTACCGAAGTAGAGCTCTAATTGACTATAAGAACATTAACATTGAAGCAACAAACATAAAGACTACACCGACAATCATCGGAACTGATGTTCGTTTAACAATGTCTAGTGGGTTTTCTTTGACTGATGCAGCTACAATAACAACGACTGCCGATACTGGCGATACAGCACGCATTAAATTACCTGCTAATCCCATTGGAACCGTTACGGCAATTGCACTAATACCTGCAGCAACTGCTAGAGGCACCATTAATGGTACCATGGCATAGAACAAGGCTGTACCACTTCCACTTAATAGAACAATAACAATAGTTAATCCTACTAGAATTAAAGGAAGAACAAATCCAATTCCACTTCCTTGAATTCCTATCATAGCGTTTTGTAACGCACTGATTAATCCAATTGATTTTAATCCAGTAACAAAGACAGTTGCCGCTACAAGTAAAGCAACAATTGACATGGAGTTACCCATTCCTTTAAAGAAGTCTTCTGTTTTCTTTAATACTTGTTCCGCATTTTTATTACGAATTACTTCACATAAAACGGCAAGTATAAAGGATAATATAACAGCTACTTCAACACTAAGAGATACTTTTACTCCTGTAAATACATCTAAACAATAAACTGCGATTAATAATAAGATAGGGAATATTGGTAAAATAGTATAAATAGTACGGTAAAGTAATCCGCCTTCAATTGCTTTTACTTCATGTAGTTCAACTTTTTTATCTTCAATATTACTTACTTTCTTATCCATAAACTTTTGCCAGAAATAATGAGCAATTGCCATCAATCCAAGCGTTGGTACAGAAACCATTGCATGATATTGAAGAACATAATTAGTTACACTTAAGCCTGCATATTCAGGATATTTAGCTAATTCAGTAGCAATTGCCACATTGTCTCCACCAAGTGGTGTTGGCATAACTGTCGCCGTTGTCGCAATGACAGCCGCAGCCGTTAATGGGCTCATACCTGCTTGACGTAATACTGGATACAACGTCGCTAATAAAATAATCGCTAAGTTGGAAGCACTCGGAATAACGAGTGATAAAATATTACCGATTAGGAAAACAATAGGTACTAAAATATAAACTGATTTAATTTTTTTAATTGGCTTAGTCAGTGTATTAACAGTTACTTCATTGGCACCAATTGATGTCATGTAAGCTGAATAACCACCTAAGATTAGAATAATAAAACCGGCAGCTGGTAAAATTGATTTAAATTCATCAATAACAGCTTTGAGAGGATCTAAGCCAATCAGACCCGTTGAAGCAAAATCTCTAATTGAAATTCCATTTCCCATAAATAAAGCAATATACATTAAAACAATCCCAATAACAAACAATGTAATTTTTATATCCATTTTTTTAATTAACATAAAAACTACAATAATGACAGCAATAATGGCTGAGCCATACATAATCATTTCATTCATAACATTTCCTCCGTTTATCATAGTGCAAAGTGTGATAAAACGTTTTATCAATTAACAATCACAGTTTATCATTGCTTGAAAGCGCTGTCAATAGATAAATTGTATTTTTTAAGAATTTATCATTTTTTGTGAAATGAAAACGTAAATGCAAGTTATCTTTTTCATTTAGTTGCAGTTACT
>F144_Wood_Sandpiper__coassemble_17_pt1 | contig 50211 bp, 49 predicted proteins | sample F144_Wood_Sandpiper__metabat2_low_PE_003 | metagenome-assembled genome bin F144_Wood_Sandpiper
TTGACACTTTTTGCACTTACATTGCCAAACTTGCATTCACTTTTTCGAGTGACCATTTTTTTGACTACTTGAATATATCGCTTTATTTTATGGGTTTATTTATTTAAAGGTTTAATTTTTTTAGGATAAGCACTCCATAAAAAATAAAAATAGTCATAGGTTTTATCCTATGACTGTCGTTATTCTGTTTTGTTTTTATCTTTGTTTGATTTAATAACTTTTTGACGAGAAAATTCTTCTCGTTCTTTTTCTTCTAAAGCTTCACTGATGAACTTACTCGTGTTTTTAAAGTCTGGAATAACAATATTCTTGAGAGCATTGGCTCGCTTTTGTGTTTTACGAATAGCGTTCGCTAAACGATAAACACTATTTTCTACTTCAGCAAGCATCACTGTCATTTCTTTTACTTGAATAAAACAACGGTGAGCATAGTCAAGTTTTGAGTTTGCTCTTTCCAAACCATAAGTTAATTCAATGGGTTGTTTAATGTACTTAATTTTAGGTATCTCCACACCCATAACTGAGCGATAACTAACACTAAGTCCTTGATCAATTGGTACAGCTTCAACTATATCACTAATAAGACCTAATGACATATTAGCTTCTTGTAAAGCATAATAAGCAACAGCGTACGTCTTCGTAATTTCATCACGGAGAACACGTACATTCTCTACCTGTTCCATCATCTCACGAATGAGTATATTGCGCTTACGGTCCATCAAATCATAACCAAGAGTCGCTAAATCAAGCGATTTTTTAGTTGCTATCAAATTCCCTTTCGTAGGAAAGACTTGTTGATTAGCCATAACTAAACTCCTTGATGTGCCAATTCTTTGATAATGACTTCTTCTTTAATATCAAAACGTTCAACAGCTTTAGTATGATCATAGAATTCATTCAAGACAGCATCATCAACACGGTCTAATTCTTGTTTAGGTAATGTTGATAATAAATCCCAACCTAAGTCTAATGTTTCATTAATACTGCGGTTTTCATCAAATCCTTGATTAATAAAATGTGCTTCAAATAATTTACCGAATTGCATGTATTGTTTATCCGCATCACTTAATTCATCTTCTCCAATTACAGAAGCTAATGAACGAGCATCTTGAACTTTAGCATAACAAGCAAATAATTGATTACTTACAGCAGAATGATCCCCTCTTGTATAACCTTCTCCGATTCCATCTTTCATTAAACGTGAAAGAGAAGGAAGAATACCAACAGGTGGATAAATTCCCATTTGATTTAAACCACGATCTAGTGAAATCTGACCTTCGGTAATATAACCCGTTAAATCAGGCACTGGATGCGTTATATCATCGTTTGGCATCGTAAGGATAGGAATTTGTGTTACTGACCCCTTAGCGCCCTTAATAATGCCTGCTCTTTCATATAATGAAGCTAAGTCAGAGTATAAATACCCTGGATATCCTTTACGACCTGGAATCTCACCTTTACTTGATGAGAATTCACGGAGAGCTTCACAATAAGAAGTAATATCGGTCGTGATAACTAGAATATGCATATCATGTTCATACGCTAAATATTCAGCAACACTTAACGCACAACGTGGTGTTAAGATACGTTCAATGATGGGGTCATTACTTAAGTTGATAAACATAACAACTTTTTGCATAACTCCTGCTTCTTCAAAAGAACGTTTAAAATAATCTGCAACGTCATTTTTAACACCCATAGCTGCGAAAACAACACCAAAGTTCTTTTCTTCACCATCCGCTATTTGTGCTTGTTTAACTATTTGAACAGCTAATTGATTATGAGGCATTCCACTTCCTGAGAAGATTGGCAATTTTTGACCACGAATTAAGGTGGTTAATGCATCAATGGATGAAATACCTGTATTGATATAGTTTCTTGGATAAACACGAGATACTGGATTTAATGGTAATCCATTAATATCCGCTTTTTTATCAGCAAAGACACTTCCTAATCCATCAATGGGTGTTCCCGCTCCATTAAAAGTACGACCGAGAATTTCCTTTGATAGTGGCATTTCCATAGGATGTCCCATCAACTTAGTTTTTGTGTTCTTTAAAGATAACGTATTAGTTCCTTCAAAAACTTGGATAACACAACGTTTTCCTTCGATTTGAACAATACGACCTAATCGCGTTTGACCACTTTCAAGTTGAATTTCTACCATTTCATCAAAACTGGCATTTTCAACATCATCAAGTACAACTAAAGGTCCATTGATTTCACTTAAACCTACATACTGAAGGCTCATATGTGTATCCCCCTTTCTATTTTAGAGATAATAATGCTTGATCAATACTACTCAAATAAGTATCTAATAAAGCAATATTATTATTTGGTACATCATATTTCATTTTAATAACTTTTTCAAAAATACCTGTTTGAAGTAATAAACTAACTGGAATATTCTTAGAGATACATTCTTTTCCTCGCTTATTCAAATATAAAATAACATCCATCATTTTCATTTGTTTTTCTAAAGGTACAAACGTATCATCAGGGTGGAAAGCATTTTGTTGAAGATACCCAACACGAATTACTTTCGCAATTTCAATTGTTAACTTTTGATCATCAGGTAATACATCAGAACCAATCAATTTAACGATTTCCATTAATTTAGTTTCTTCAGCTAGGATAGAAGCTATATCTTGACGGTTTCTTAAGAAACGTGGTTCAACATTCTTATTAAACCATTTTTCTAAGTCAGGAATATATTCACTATAACTTAATGTCCAGTTGACAGCAGCATAGTGACGAGCATAAGCTAGAGACTTATCAAGTGCCCAGAAGCAACGAACAAAACGTTTTGTATTCTGAGTAACTGGTTCAGAGAAGTCAGCACCTTGAGGTGAAACAGCTCCAATAATAGAGACTGAACCAATCTTACCATTTAATGTTTCCATATATCCTGCTCGTTCATAGAATTGAGAGATACGGCTTGGTAAGTAGGCTGGAAAACCTTCTTCCGCAGGCATTTCTTCTAGTCGACCACTAATTTCACGAAGTGCTTCAGCCCAACGTGACGTTGAATCGGCCATAATAGCTACATGATAACCCATATCACGATAATACTCAGCAAGAGTAATACCAGTATAGATACTAGCTTCACGTGCCGCAACGGGCATATTTGACGTGTTAGCAATCAAAACAGTACGATCCGTTAAAGGTCTATTTGATTTAGGGTCAATTAACTCCCGGAATTCTTCTAGTACTTGAGTCATTTCATTTCCACGTTCACCACAACCAACATAGACAATAATATCAGCATCACACCATTTAGCTAATTGATGTTGCATCATTGTTTTACCTGTACCAAACCCTCCAGGAACAGCAGCTGTTCCACCTTTAGCTAGTGGAAACAGTGTATCAACAACACGTTGTCCTGTAATTAAAGGTACACTAATTGGTAAACGGTTTTTAACAGGACGTTCATTCTTGATTGGCCACTTTTGAGTAAGCGTACAATCATGAACATTTCCTTCATCATCTTTTAATTGTACCACAACATCGTTGATACAATATTTTCCATCGTTAGCAACAAAAACAACTTCACCATTTAACGTAGGAAAAACCATACATTTATGTACGATTAAATCCGTTTCAGGAATCGTTGCATAAATATCGCCACCATGAAGCTTATCCCCTACCTTAACAGTTAATGTCACATCCCATTGTTTCTTTGTATCCAAAGATTCAACATTACTCCCAGTCGCAATAAACGCTCCAGATTCTTTTTCTATTTCTTCTAATGGGCGTTCTATCCCATCAAATATATTTCTTAATATCCCAGGTCCCAGTGTAACACTGATGGGACTTTTCGTACTATAAACCGGCTCCCCAGGTCGTAGACCTGTTGTCGATTCATAAACTTGAATGGTTGTGAAATTCTTCTTGATTGAAATAACTTCTCCAATTAGTTTAGCATTTCCAACATAAACCATTTCAAGCATTGAAAAGTCTGTTGCCTCTTTTACAGTAATGACGGGTCCATTGATTGAATAAATAGTATTTTCACTCACTTTATCACCTCTTGCAGGTTTACCTGCTTCATTATTGAATAATTAATCCTGAATGATTAGCAAACCATTCCTTTTGATTTTCCAATGCTGTATCTAAAGTTTCGTCAGCAATTGTTTTCTTCGTAGTATTTTCATAGATAAAACCACCAATAATAATTTTCTTAGAAATTTCAATTCGGCAATCTTTTCCATAAGCTTTCTTAACACCTTCAGCCAGTTTATTATCCGCTTCACGCAAATAGAAAACACCTTGATCTGTTGTGTTTATTTGCCCTAACTTACTTGCTTTATCATTCATAAAACTTTCATACTCATGACTCATAACAAATTCATCAAGTTTACTTTTAGCCAACTGAAAAACTGATGCAGTATATTCATCACGCTTTGCAATTAATTTTTTAGTTCGATCTACATTACTCCTAGAAATAGCAATTGAAGCATTACTTTGAATTTCAGCTAATTCCAAATCTAATTGCATCTTAGCATCCTTTTCAACATCTTTATGTAATTCCTTTAGAGAAGTAGCCTTCAATTCATCCGCTTCACTTAGAATGACTTTGCATTCTGCTTCAGCTTGTTTACTAATTTCATCTTTTATATAGCGAACAACTTCTTCAATATCTTGCATACTTTCACCTCTATAGTTTAACCCCAATTGCTTCACTTACATAAGAGTCAATGGTTTCACCGATTTTGCTATCACCATGACGATCTGGAACTTCCACAATTAAAGGTTTTTTCTGTTTCAATTTAATTTCTGAGATGATTTCAGGACACATTTGAATCAATCGCGTTGTCAATAAGATAATCGCTATTTCTTCATCATGCATCGCTTTTTCAAGTGTTTCAAGTAAAGCTATACGGTCATGTACAACCACACCTTCAATACCTGCTAATCTTAATCCCATTTGTGTATCGATGTTATCGCTAATTAAGAAAAATTTCATATCGCTCACATCCTTTGCTTTATCTTATAATTTATTGATAATTAAGATTGAAATTAATACTCCGTAAATGGCAACCCCTTCACCTAAGGCAACGAAAATCATAGCCTTACCAAAGTTCTTTTCATTTTCAGAGAAAGCTCCAATAGCAGCTGGCGCAGCAGCAGCAACCGCAATACCTGCACCTAATGATGACAAACCAGTCGCAAGAGCTGCGGCAAGGAATCCCATCCCTTGAGCTACTGTACCAACAATAGCGTTGATTGCTGTAACTTCACCTTCAGCGAAGATGTTGAATCCGTTAATTTGGAATAATACAAAGCTGAATAAGACAGCAAAGAATAATCCAGTATGAGTTAATAATCTAGTTCTAGCTTCGTGTACAGTTGTTTTACCTTTGAATACTTTCACAAGAGGTAAAGTAATAAGCACAATGATAAGTGCTGGTAATAATATTTCTAATAAGTTCATATGTTCCTCCTAGTTATTTCTTAAGGGGATTGAATGCAATCCCGTCTCCGCTAAAGTAGCGTGAGAACATTTCATAAAATTCAAGACGTAATACTTGGATACCAACAATCATACCTTCAAGGCACATAACAAAGATGTTACCAAGTATGAAGACAATGAATGATGCATTCCCTGTCATATGCATAAGTACTTCCACTACCATCATCATTCCTGCATGGGATAATACGAATCCACCAACACGTAAATACGACATTGTATTCGCAAGGAATGTTAAGGCAATTTCTAATACTTCAAAGATACTTTCACTTAAGAATCCACCAATCCCATGAGGGAATAATGGTTTATGATCCATGAAGTGAGTAAGGGGTTCTTTTAAGAAGATAAGCAAGATAGGTAACACTACAAATCCTAGTAAATAAGGAGTTGTAAATACACTCATATTTAACCCCATTTGTAATGCGGCTCCAATCATAACAGCTCCATACAAGACAAGTCCTGCTAAACCATTTTGAGAGAATAGCATTTCTCCGTATTCTTTCTTCTTTAAATTCATCACTGTATTAATTGAAATGGTTGTCATAATAAGCACAGCACCAATCGCTACAGCACTTAGTAGTAAAGGCATAACGAAGGCTCCACTTAATACTTCAATCGGTTTACTTGCAAATCCTAATGCATGAAACATTGGATCCAAGAGATGCTCGTTACCAAACACCGAACCATAGATAGTTCCAAAGATGGCACTTGATAGTCCTATTCGAACACCAACTGCACCAAGTTTCATACCTTTTTTCTTATAGAAATAATAGCCAACAAGAGCTAACACAAGCCCTTGACCTAAGTCACCAAACATCATACCAAATAAGATTGTATAAGTTAAGGCAACAAAGGGTGTTGGGTCTAATTCTCCATATTTTGGAACACCGTACATTTCAACAAACATTTCAAAAGGTCTTACTAACCAATTATTTTTAAGTTTTGTAGGTGGTGTTAACCGCGAGTCGCTTAAAGCAGGACGTACTTCAATTTCTAAGTTTTCAATTCCCTTAAATTTTTTCTGCACTGTTTCAATTTCTTCCTCAGGCACAAATCCGGAAATCGAAACACGTTCTCCCAAAACGACAGCATATTTCTGCGTTTCATATGTTTGGTTAAGATAAATCAATTTAGAATAAATTTCGCATAATTGATCACTATACTTATCACTAAAGGAAGCCAAGACTTCATTAACATGATTTAAGTGTTCTTTGTCTGCGCTCATTTCTTCTTTAATACAAGTAATGGCAACATCTGGTGTACCATGTACAAAACTTGGAATACGAATTCTATCAAAATGTAAACTAGAGAAAATATTATCTACTTCCCCTTCATAACGTAATGTAGTGAAATAAGCACACCAACAATACTTATCATCCTCTTTCATTGATTTAAATAAATAAGGACGATTATTATGATATTGTAATTTATCAACACTTTGTTTAGGCATTCTTCCAAAACGAATCTTTAAATATTTACATGAAAATAAATCATCAAAGTTTATTTCTAAATCAGCAACATTTTTTAACTGATCAACTGCTAATTGACTTTCTGCAAGCACATCTTTTATCTCTTCTAAAGCAGAATGAATGTTACTGTATTCATCTTCTACTTTCTTTAGGAAAGCGCTAGCTTCATTACGATCAATCAAAAAGGAATCAACTCTTTTTATATTTAAAGATATTCCCATCTCATTACATGATTCTTGCATATGAGATAATAAATCAGCATACGGATTCGCCTCATTCAAGGTAGATAATCCGCTTACTCGTTCAACAATTTTATTGGCTAACTCTGGGTGAAAGTTCTTCACAAATGAGAAACGTAAGAGAACTTCCTCTAAGTGTTCTTTATCTGAAATTACATTCACTAAGCGCATTTTTGTAATTGCCACACTATTCCTCCTTTCATCTTAATAAATACATGTCTTTTCAATCGTTTCCGGAGCTACTCCATAACGAACCCCTTCAATAATATTAATTAGGTTATTCACCTCAATATTATGTAAGATTGAATACGTCATAAACACTAATTCTGCATTCGACGAGAAACGCATATGACGTTTTGATAAATGATACTTAATTTGTTCTGCATAATATTCAATATATACATAATCATCAGAATCACGAAAGATACGATATGGAGATTTACTCAACATATTCATAAAACTTTCAGCATCAGCAGCTTCTATCAAATCATTCATCATCGTCTTAGATATTCTCATATAATCCAGCATCAACATTTTTCTTATTTCTTCTGGTTTCGTATGATAATACTTCTTTAAACGATAGATTTTTGAAATGTTAAGTAATTCAATACTAGTAAAAAAGATAGTTAAACAATCTTTTTGTGTCTTTCCTTTAAAATTACTCTTTATAATTGAAACTATAGTATCATAGAAATACTTATTTAAAGCTGTTTCAATTTCAACATAATCAATAAATCCATTCTCAGCTGGACGATAATTGTTTAAAACTTTCGCATACGGCGTTTTCTTTAGTAACTCACATAATTCAGTATAATCAGCTACCTTACTTAACTCATCTAAATCAAAGCAAGTATATGGGTTTAAATAATAAGGAATTGCTGAAGCAAATTCAGAATATAATGAAGAGTTAAATAGTCGTATCTTACTTAAGATAACGTCAATTTCTCCTTTGATAACACCACTGCGATAGAAATCACGATGAGCATTTCCAGCATAACGAATTAAACGACATTCGCGATCAAACATTTCTTTTTTTAATAGTTCTTCAAGTTCGCCTCGATGAATAGAATTTTCTTTCACCAAAGCTAAAGAAGAGCTATAATCAGTTTCACTTTTTAAATAAGATGCGATTTCACTAATGTTCTTTTTCTTGACTAACGCTTGATAATCTTCACTTTTTAAACGTCGTCCATACATTGCCTTCGCTTTTGTTGTAATTGCATTAGCAGAAGTATTCATTCTATCACCTCATTTCTGCTTCAAATAGAACTTTATTCGTGAAGACAACGATCAACAATATGACTCACCCACTGATCTTTGTTTTCTTCATAAAGACTTTGAAGAGAAATTAAGGATGATTCATAAGTTTGAATAGAATCATTACTTTGATTATCCAAAGCATCGTGCATTTCTTTTTTACGTGCTTCAATGATTAATTCTTCTTTTTTCATGAATTGATCGTAGATTTCATTACGATTCGTACTTGCTTCTTTTTGAATAGAAGTATGGTATGCCTTCGCATTTTCAACCTGTTCACGTGCTTCTTTATCAGCGTTTATAATCGCTTCTATAAATTTGTCCAATTAATTCCCTCCCTTGACTTTCATAATAAGTCCTGATTTAGTATATACCTTTTCATTTCAAACTTCAATCTATAAAAGTGATTTAAACTCATCAACGTAAGTTTTTTCATTTATTTGGATTTTTTTACCTTTTAAGTCATAAAGAACATTATTTTCATCAATACCATTAAAGGTTATTGACACAGACCATAACGCTTGGGTATTCCTTTTCGTTTTCTTCGCATGATACTTTACATCCCCATACAGAGGATGTTGGATATGAGCAAGTTGTGCACGTATTTGATGACTCTTCCCCGTAATTAAATGAATATCTAAAAGACTATAATTCTTCTTTTCATCCATCACTTGATAGGTTAACTCAACAGGTGTACTTCCCTCAAATTCATGGTCATTAATCATGGCTTGATTAAGAGCTTCATTTTTCTTATAATAATGAATCAAATGTTCTTGCTTTTTCGACATCTGCCCTTCCACAATACAGCAATAGTGTTTCTCAATTTTGCGCTCTTTAATTAATTGATTGATACTACGTAACCCCTCGGCACTTTTAGCCGCTATGACTATACCTTGAGTATTGCGGTCAATTCGATTAGCTAAAGCGGGGGTAAAAGTCATTTCATTTTGAGGCTCATAGGCTTTATTCATATATAAGTATTTCAGAATCCGACCAATCAAGGTATCTTGAAACACTGTTTCATCACTATGAACCAATAAACCTACTTCTTTATTTACAACCAATAAGTGTTCATTCTCAAATAGAATATTCAACTCGCCTGAACTTTGTAGAAAGTCATAATTGCTCGGTTCATCAAAGAATTCTTCTGCTATATAAAGTTGTAGTGTATCGCCAACATTTAGCCTCTGCGAGATTTCACAACGAGAACGATTAACTTTAATCTTTTTGTTTCTTATATATTTATACATCAAGTTTTGTGGTAACTTTTTAAATGCTTTACTTAGATACTTATCAACTCGTTGATTTGCGTCATTAGTATTGATAATAAACTCTCTCATATACAGCCCTCTTTTCCTTTATATTATACGCTTTAAACATAATAAAAGAAAGTATCATTCAGATTGAACAATACTTTCCTTGTAAGGCTATTTAGACTGTTGGTTGTTTTGATTTGATTGCTTTTCACATGATTGATTCATGTTGTTTTGAAGTTGATCTTTACAATATTCTTTTTTAAACATTGTTTTTTCTTCTTCAATGTCAGCACCCAATTCATTACCCATTTCAAATTGATACAAGTTATTTTGAACTTGTTCGTTTTGATAATGTCTTTTGTGGTCCATATTTTTTCACCTCAAGAATAGTTTGGGTGAATGATGAAAACTTATACTAAAATAAATCTTCTTCGTTTTCTTCTTTACTTGGATAGACATCAATAGTTTCTATCTTAGTAATACATTCTTCTAATATTTCATCAAAATTAAAGCGTGTTTCTAGATGATTCGCTTTCTTTGAAGTTGGTTTAGTTACAGGATTCTTAGGCGTAAAGATTGTACAACAATCTTCAAATGGTTGAATTGAAGTATCATATGTACCAATTTTTTGTGATAAGGCAATAATTTCCAATTTATCCATTGAAACTACAGGACGTAAAACAGGTATAGAAACTACCTCGTTAATCACTTGCATACTCTCTAAAGTTTGTGATGCCACCTGTCCTACACTTTCACCATTAACAATCGCTAAGGCTTTTTGATTGGCACAGACACGTTCAGCAATACGATACATCATTCTACGCATCAAAGTTATACAATAGCTTTCATCCGTATTATTATAGATGGCAAGTTGCAAATCGGTAAAAGGAACAACATGAACACGAATATGTCCTTGATGACAAGCTACTATACGAGCTAAATCAATCACCTTCGCTAAAGAGCGGCTTGATGTATAAGGAGGTGATGCATAGTGAATACATTCAATAGTAATACCCCTTTTCATCATTAGATAAGCAGCGACAGGAGAATCAATTCCTCCTGACAACATCACTAAGGCTTTTCCACCAACGCCCACTGGATATCCACCTGCTCCAATGACTTTATTGGCCATGATATAAGTATCAAATTGGCGAACTTCGATCATAACTCTTAGTTCAGGATTTTTCACATTAACTTTCATCTCAGTATTCTTTAATATTTCAGTCGCTACTGCACGATTAATTTCATCAGAAATCATCGCAAATTGTTTATGATGACGACGAGTATCAATCTTAAAGGTTGAAGCAGTACTACTTTGTGCAATTTTTAATGAAACATCGATCATTTCCTCAATTTCACTATTAATACGAATAGCAAACGAAAACGAACTAATTCCAAATACTTTCGCTAACACTGGAGAGATGGCATAGGGATCACTTCCATTCAACAAAATATATAGACGATCAAATGTCCTTTCATAAGTAAGTTCAGGAAAGTTACGTAATGCATTCTTTACGTTTTGATGTAATTTCTTGATGAAATCCTTTTTATTCTTTCCTTTAGTTGATAATTCTCCATATCTTACTAAGATATGGTCATAGGTAATATTGTTATGATTTAATTCGATATTCATTTAAGATCTCCTTTATAGTTTGAACAAATTCATTCACTTCTGATTCTTTACTTAAGTAAGAAAAAGAACAGCGAATTGAACGAAGTGCTCTTTTTTCACTAAATCCCATAGCTTTTAATACTCTTGATGGTGACTTAGTTTTTGATGAACAAGTACTTTGTGCTGAAACACAAAACCCTCGATCATTTAAAGCATTTAACATAATCTCACTCGTAATATTCTTAAAAGAAAAATTTAAGATATAAGGACTAGCATCCATTGGACTATTAATTTCAACTTCTAAGATATCTTTTAATAAAGTGCGTAATTGGTGATTTAACTTAGTGACCACCTGTAGATGCTGAAATTGAGAATCAAGAGCCAAACGAATCGTTTTAGCTAACACGATATTCACTGGAGCATTACTTGTTCCACCGCGAAGTCCTCGCTCTTGTTGACCTCCACATGTTAAGGGCTGCAATTCAACTTTACGTCGTTTATATAGTAACCCACTACCTTTACAGCCATAAATTTTATGAGCAGAAAAAGAAGCTAGATCGATATCCTTAAGAAAATCAATAGGATGTTTACCTAATATTTGAGTACAATCACAGTGAAAATAAGCACGAGAATAAGCCTTGGTTACATTCGCTAATTCACTGATTTCATTAATGCTTCCCACCTCATTATTCAAAGCCATCAATGAGACTAAAATCGTATCTTCTCTTAATGCCTTTTGAAGTGATTCCACACTAACTTTCCCACTTTCATCAACCTCTAAAAAAGTAACATCAAAACCAAACTCATCCCGTAATTGTTTCATTGTTTCGTGAACACTAGAATGTTCCATGGTTGATGTAATTAAATGCTTACCACGTTTTTTATACTTAAAAGCAATTCCCTTAATCGCTAAATTATTGGCTTCACTAGCTCCAGATGTAAACAACAACTCATCAGCTTTAAGTTTTAAGCAGGAAGCAATCTGCTCCCTGCTTTGTTCCATTAAATCAGCAACTTTAATTCCCGCATCATGCAAAGAATCAGTATTAGCATAATATTTAGCTAATAGTATTTGATAGGCATTTAACACTTCACCATGGATAGGTGTCGTAGAAGCATAATCGAAATAAACCATGTTATCTCCTCCTTATGCAACGCTCTGGGTTTTACGAATTAGTTTTTCATAGGATCCAGGATGTAACTTTTCAATTGTTTGAATAGCAATTTTTAAGGCTTTAGTATATTGACCATTACGGAAACACAATTCTGCTCTTGTTAATTCAGAATCAACCTCTGGATAAGATGAACGATAACGATTACCAAACACAATCGTATTCTCGACCATGATTGCCATTCCAATTAAGTTATTTACACTATTGAATAAAGTATAGACAAAATCAATTGCTTCTTTAATCTTTTCATTCAAGCGGCTCACATCAAGCGGAGTCGCTTCTAATAAACGAGTAATCTCATTAATCATAGCATTAGCATTACGAACATCTTCTTCATACTTTAAAGAAATACTTGGTAAACGATTCTTATTAATCTTTACATTTATTTCATTAACAATAAGTTGAAGCTTCAATAATTGCTTCTTAGCACGTTCTTCATCAGCACAAGCCGTATCAAGTTTCTTTTTCATACTGTTAATTGTTTCATTCAACTTATCAGAAGCATGAGCTAACTCATTCAATACTAACAACATACTCGTAGCAGGTACACATTTATCGGTTACCATTTCTTGTAATTCTGCTGCATTTTTATTTATATTCAAATTATCTTCATCAATCGCTTTTAAGTTTTCGTTCCAGTTCTCAAAACCAAAACGTTCCTTAACACGTTCATAAAGAGCCTTAATATCGATAATTTTTTGACTTTGTTCTGTAATTTCATCAAATAAAGGAATTACACGTTCTCTCATTTCATCATAAGCACGGTCTTCTTTATTCACTTGTTCACGAAGTTGTTCAAGACGTGTTTTACTTTCTAATAAAGATTCTAAGATATTATCAACTTGACCATTAGCCAAACGACTTAAATCTTCTTTCAAAGTTGAAGAAATCGTCTCTAAATTTCGAGTTAATTCAAGATGATCCAGATAAACACCTTTATTCTTAGCTTGAGCAAATAGATAACTAGTTTCATCAATAGATTTAGGCAATGAAATACGAGCTTCTTCATAAAGTGATGGATATTCATGCATTAAGCCTTCTAGTTCAAGAACGCTATCATTAATTTCCATTTGTTGTTGACCAGCTTTCGCAAATTCACTAGCAAACATCCATTCTTCAAAAGTAGAGAACATTTTTTCAATGTCACTAACCTTCTTTTCTAATACATCAATACCTAAATTATATGAAGCTCGATTTTCATGAAGAATATCTTTATCAATTCTAAATTGGTTCTTTAATTTATTAATAAGTTCACGTTGAGCATTTTCTTGCTCAAGGATGTTATCCAAAGCATCAGACAATTTGTGAACTTCAATTGAACTGTTTTCAAGCAATTCTGAAAGTTCATGTAATTGACGTTTTGCTTGCTTAGTTTTATGTATGTAAATTAAATCATCAATTTCACCTAATAAAACGCTACATGACTTTAGTTGTTCAGCAATAATTTCATACTCATTACGGCTCTTTTCAACGCTGTCAGCAACACTAGCGTTCACCCTAGATAAAGCAACTGCTTTGTTTAATTTGAAAGGTAGAGGAATACTCTTTAGTGTATTATAAGACAATTCAGCTTCTGCTAATTGTTTCTTTACTTTTTTTGAGTTAAACATTGAATACACGATTCCTAAAATTACTAGGACACCAACGGCTATAACCGCATATAAAAACTCATTCTTACTGCTTAAATCTTGTAGTACTTTCATAAATTCGTCCATAATTTACACCTCTTGATATATTGTACCACAAAATGCAAATTAATTAGAGATGTTTTTTCATAATTTTTCACTTTTATTGATTGTAGTAAACACCCAATTGTAAGAATAGAATAAGTTCAATTAATAAGTATAAATCTTCTCTTTCATAAGCTAAATATATTGATTTATTCGACTAAGAATTGTTTAAAATTTTATAATTATTAATTCAAACATCGTGTGATTAGATATAACGAGTCAATTATAGGCTAATATGCAATTATTTTCCATTTTTCAATTGACTAGAATGACTAACTCTGCTATAGTTATATAGCGTCAAATGATGGCAGCACGCAAAGTCTTGCTTAAAGCGTTAATAACGTTATTATATAACGGGGTATCGAGTAGCTTAGCTGCGAAATAAAGTGTGAGGATATCGTAAGTATTAACACTCAGTGGAGATAATTTGTATCTGTTATTGTTTTATAGCCGAAAACCATAAAACAATTTAAGGAGGGATTTTCAATGGCACGTATTAATGGACCCGTTTGGAAAGTATCTCGTCGTCTAGGTTTCTCAACATTAGAAACTGGCGAAGAACTTACAAAAAGATCTTATGCACCTGGTCAACATGGACCAACAAAAAGAATTAAATTAACTAACTACGGTTTACAGTTAAGAGAAAAACAACGTATTCGTTTCATGTATGGAGTAAATGAACGTCAATTCTACAACACTTTCAAAAAAGCATCTGCTATGAAGGGTGTTAAGGGTGACAACTTCTTATGTCTATTAGAATCAAGATTAGACAACATTACTTACCGTATGGGATTTGGAAGAACACGTCGTGCAGCTCGCCAACTTGTTAACCACGGACATATCCTTGTTGATGGAAAGAAAGTTGATATTCCATCATACATCGTAAAGCCTGGACAAGTTATCGAAGTAAAAGAAGCAAGTAAAAATATGGCTTCAATTGCTGATGGACTTGAAGCTACAATCAATACTGTTGCATTTGTTACAGTTGATAAAGAAGCTAAAAAAGGAACTTACACTCGTCTTCCTGAAAGAAGCGAATTAAACCAAGAAGTCAACGAACTATTAGTCGTAGAATACTACAACAGATAGTCATATTAAGACATGTACTCACCTACATGTCTTTTTTTTACATTTGTAACGTATTGGTCATATTTACTGTAATATGAACAATATGATAGCATTTTAATCGCCTTTTCTATTATTTTTGACCAATACAGTGATTTGCAGTGTTGAGTAATAAAGAACATAATACAATTATAGAAAAGGAGAACTGCTAATGATGAATATATTTATAGCAATTGGTAAATTGGTTGAGGTTCCAGTATTAAAGGAAACGACCAATGGAACCAAGCACGCTACCCTCCTGTTGGAGGTAGAGCGTGGGTTTAGAAATTCTGATGGTGTCTTTGAGAATGATTTAATGCAAGTTGAAATTTGGAGAGGAGTTGCTGAAACTGTTGTTGATTGTTGTAAAATAGGTGAACTATTAACAATTAAAGGTAGAGTTCAAGCTAACCCTTATCAAAACAATGAAGGAGTGAACTTTATTAATTATGATATTATTGCTGAAAAAGTAACATTCTTATCGAATCGATAAAAAAACAAACTAACTAAGTTAGTTCGCTTCTTTAATTGGTTCAAGATAAATCGTAGCGACATTCGCTAAGTCTAATCGCTGGATGACCTCAGCAATATCTGTTAAGTCCATTTTAGCTACTAAATCAAGACTCTCGAAAAAGTCGATATTTTGAAAATAGTTTCTCATGAAGTTTATGGCAATATCGTCAAAGTTATTCAATTCACGAATTGTTTGTCCAAAATAACGACGTTGTAACTGTTCAAATTGTTGAGCACTAACTCCTTCGTTTTTTGCTCTTATTAATTGATCATGAATGATTTTCTTGAATTCTTCAGCTTTTAAAGTTTCTGTATAAAACATCATATAGCCAAAATCTTCGCCAAATTCTAAGTCATAACCATAAAAATCATTGATAATTCCCTCTTCTAACCAAGTTTGATACTTCGTATTTAATGAAGAAAAATGACAATCAAGGATAATTTTTAATGCCCATTCCATTTTCAAGCGATGGATTGGGTCCTTAATTCCCTCCATCTTGTAGGCTATATTAATTTTAGGTGTCGTCACATCCATATTGAAATGAAATTCTTCTCGTTTAACTGTATGAGGCTCATCAACAATTTTACGTGTTACACTTGAAATTGGTTCAAAGTGCTTCTTCTTTTGATTTTCTTTAATACTCTTAAAGATAGGTTCCACATCTTTACCCGTAACACCTACCAATATCATAGTTGAAGGATGATAATTGATTTTATAGCATAATTCTAAACTTTCTTTAGTAATTCTATTCACTGTTTCGACGGTTCCTCCAACATCATGTTTGAATGGATGATTATGGAATAGCGAAGAGAAAGTTTCATTAATAAGACGAGAATCTGACATCTGTTGATACATCTGTAACTCTTGAATGATAATTCCCTTTTCCTTTTCAACAGATTCATCACTGATTGATAACTGTTGAACAAAGTCTAATAATAAATTTAAAGGTTCAATAGGATCTTGAGATGTCGTGAAATGATATGCCGTTTCTGTATAAGAAGTAAATGCATTATCACTTGCTCCCATTTGGGAAAAGAGGGTCATAACATCTGTATCACCATTCTCAAACATTTTATGTTCAAGGAAATGCGCAATACCTGCTTCAAAAGTGTAAGGCTTTCCAGACTCATCCACTTGTTCAATATCTAAAGCTCCTAAAGGAGTTGCTAGCATGAAATGACTCTTTTCGTAATTTGGCTTATGCCAAATAACCACTTTCAGTCCATTTTCTAGTGTTTCTTCATAATAGGTTTCTTTATATTTATTCGATATTACTTGATTCATTGTTATTCTCCTTCTTGCGTAAAACAAAGGTAAGGACTTCTATCCAGGAAGCGAAGACTTTCATGATATCCTCTTTACTAACTGCTGAAATACATGCAATGTTTTCTTCAATGCTTAATTCACGTTGTAGGATTGAATTATTATAAGCATAGGAAATCATTGAACTCATTTCATCTAAACTTGAGTTTAACGCATTAATTAGCATTTTCTTCGTTACATTAATGAGTTCTTCATCAAATTCACCATTCTTACATTTAATGAATTGTTCTCGAATTAATGATATGGCTTGTTCAATATTTTCGTCCTCTACTCCAGTACTGACTAACATAGCTCCATCAAAGGTGATTAAGTTAGAAAAAATAGAATAACATAAACTATGCTTTTCCCTCACTTCTTGAAATAGAAAGCTTGTTGTATATTGACCAAAGATACCATTAGCAACTTTTAATGCAGGATATAAAGGATCGAGTACACTAATTTTTGTTTGATAAACCATCGCAATATTACTCTGTGGTATATCCTTGCGTTCTGTGACTTGTTCAAGTCGTGGTTGTGTATCAAGAACATAATAAGTTTTAACTTCTTTAGAGCGAGGTTTGAAAGCAAATGATTCTTCAATTGCTTTTACCATATGGAGTTCATCAAATTCACCACAGGCAACTACTTCAATTAAATCTTCATGGATCATTTTATGATAGTAGTTTTCAACATCTTCAATGGTTACACTTTTCAATTTAGTTAATGAACCCACAGTAGCAATACCTAAAGGTTGATTCCCTCCAGCTAGTTGAAAAGCTCTTAGTATTGAATAAGTTTGTGCATCATCCATTCGACGTCGAATTTTTGATTCAAGAATATGTTTTGCTTCATCAAAAACCTCTTGTGAGAAATGACCGTCTTTCATTAACGGATTAAAAATCATTTCATTAATAAACCCTAATTGATCATGAAATAAATTAGCATTTGCTTCAATATACATTGGATTTATTATTTTGCTTCGTACCTCTATGATATGGCCACCGCCACATCCAAGTGTTCGGCAAGAAAAGGTTGCGCCATAGAGTTGATCACAGAGTATGGAAACCTTTTGTTTCGTATCATATTTAGCACTTCGATCACTTAACATCAACGCCAACAAGGAACGCACTGTAGCACTTTCTTCGTTAAGCTCACCTAGAAAGTTAATACAGATGGCTACATCTTTAAATTTATTACTTTTTATACAATGGAAAGTTACACCATTTTTTATTGTTAGTTTCATAGCAATCCTCCTGATTGTTAGTATAGACAATATTCATATTTTAACTCATTCAATTCAAAATGAAAAGACATAACCAATAGATTATGTCTTTAAGTTGATTATCGCTTTCCAGAATCGTAGATTTCTCCTGCTGCTTTCGGCCCAGCTGAACGATTGGCAGTTATAATTAATACGACAATCGTTAAGATATAAGGGATTGAGTAGAAGAATTCTGAAGGAAAAGAACTGATAAAAGGAATTGAACCTGAATAAGTTGATAAGGTTTGCGAGAAACCAAAGAATGTTCCAGCAGCCAAACAGCCAAATGGATTCCATTTACCAAATATTAAACAAGCCATTGCAATGAATCCTACCCCATGGATAACAGATAATGAGAATTGAATATCCATTGTTAGGACCATGATAGCTCCTGAGAGTCCACCAAATGCTCCTGAGGTGATAACACCAATGTAACGCATTTTCTCCACGTTAATCCCAAGAGATGCTGATGCTTGCGGGAATTCCCCACAACTACGAAGGTGTAAACCAAACTTTGTTTTAAATACAACAAAGTATGTAACAAACACTAAGATTAAAGCTATATAAATCGTTGGGTAGACATTCTTGAAGAATAGACCAATTAAAGGAATATCTTGTAAGATAGGGATACTCATCTTCACGATTCCTTTAGGGAAATTAGGAGTTCTTTGTCCTTGGAAGATTAGTTGACATAAATAGATTGAAATTCCACTTGCTAACATATTTAAGGCTACACCAGAGATTGTCTGATCAGCTTTTAAGTGAATACAAGCATAAGCATGAATAATTGAGAATAAAGCACCACATAGACATCCAACTAGGATCCCCACCCATGGAGCCATTCCACCAAGAGAATCAGCTAATAAGATGGTCGTAGTTGCACCGGCAAAAGCTCCAATTAACATAATTCCTTCTAAAGCGATATTAATAATACCACTTCGTTCTGAGAATAAACCACCTAAGGCAGAAATAACAATGGGTGTTGCTACCATGAATACCATTGGCAACATTTCAAAAAGTAAGTTCATCGTTGAATTCCTCCTTCTTTGCCCTCATTTTTTTTACGCTTGAATTTATTCATAATCATTTTAATACCGTACTGCATAGCAACAAATAAAACGATTGAAGATGAAATAATTTCTGCGATTTCTTTTGGAATCCCCGCAGACTGCATCAAAGGTTGGGTTACCTTCAACAAGCCAAAGAGTAGACCACTTAAGACAATTCCAATAGCATTGAAGGCACCTACAAAGGCAACAGCAATTCCATCAAAGCCGTAGTTTTCAAAGCTTCCTATGACTCTTCCCATTTGGAAAGTTCCTAAAGCGATAATAGCTCCAGCTAAGCCCGCCAATGCTCCGGCAATCATCATTGAATAAATCGTATTTTTCTTTACTTTAAGTCCAGCATACTCAGCTCCATTTTTATTGAATCCAGTAGCTTTTAGGCTATAACCAAAACTTGTTTTTTCGATGATAAACCAATAAGCAGCAACCGCAAGTATAACAAATAGAATACCCCAGTTTAAACGCGAATTGTTTGTAAGGGACGCTAATAAATCTGATCTCAGTGAGGCAGTCATAGGAATGATGCCAGTTTTAGATTGAGTAGCTCCTGGTAATGATTTAATTACAAAGTTTGCAAAGTGCATACCTGTATAATTCAACATGATACAAATAACAACTTCATGTACATTAAATTTTGCCTTAAAGAAACCTGGTATAAAGCCCCACAGCGCACCTGCTACAGCTCCGGCAATAACACTAGCCAAAGCATGCAAAGCGCCCGGTAATGGAACGCAAATAGCCACTACGATTGATGCCATAGCACCAACCATTACTTGACCTTCAGCTCCAATGTTAAATAAGCCAGTACGATAAGCAAATGCAACAGATAAACCTGTCAAGATAATCGGCATACTAGTAACAATGAATTCTCCAGTATAACGAAGATTAACACCACTACCTTCATTGATACCAAGTGATCCTCTTAATAATGCTTTAAATAATTCTAGTGGATTAATACCTGAAATAATCAAAATAATCAATCCTAAAGCTACACCTAATAGAATAGCAACTAAGGAAACAAGCAATGTATCTTTCTTATTCTTCATTGTTTGTCACTCCCTTCTTCATAGAACCAGACATTAATAAACCAAGTTCATTTTCATCGGTATCTTTAGCATTCATAAGCCCAGTTAATTCACCATCGAAGATAACGGCGATACGATCAGATAAGTCTAATATTTCATCTAATTCAAAAGATATTAGAAGAATAGCCTTCCCTTTATCACGTTCTTCAATAATACGAGTATGGATATATTCGATGGCGCCAACATCAAGCCCACGAGTAGGTTGAACAACCAATAAACACTTAGGAGTACGATCAATTTCACGAGCTACGATTGCCTTTTGTTGATTCCCTCCTGACATACTTCGAGTAGAAGATTCAATTCCTTCTCCACTTCGCACATCAAATTCATTAATTAAACGAGTTGAATACTCATTAATTGCTTTGTTTTGAAGAACACCCTTCTTTGAGAAAGGAGCTTCATTATATTGGTGAATAATAAAATTTTCTTTTAAATTAAAATCTAATATCAAACCATGTTTATGACGATCCTCAGGAATATGCCCTAAACCTAATTGATTACGTTTCTTTATACTTGCTTTAGAAATATCTTCACCATCTAAAAGTACTCTGCCTGAATCAATTTTAGTTAATCCACTTAATGCATATACTAACTCAGTTTGTCCATTGCCATCAATTCCGGCAATACCAACAACTTCGCCAGCACGTACTTGTAAAGAGAAATCCTTAACTCCAAGCATACCTTTAGCATTTTTAACATTAAGATGGTCAATTTCTAAAACAACATCACTAGGATTCGCCTCTTTCTTAGAAATATTGAAATTAACTTCCCGGCCAACCATCATCTCAGCCATTTGTTTCTCACTTGTTTCAGCAACATTAACAGTCCCAATGTAACGTCCTCTTCTCAAAACAGTACATTCATCAGCAACATTCTTTATTTCTCTTAACTTGTGAGTAATTAACAAAATACTCTTACCTTCACTAACTAATGATTTCATTACTCCCATTAGATCAGTAATTTCTTGTGGCGTTAAAACAGCAGTCGGCTCATCAAATATTAAAATTTCAGCATCACGATACAACATCTTTAAGATTTCAACACGTTGTTGCATACCTACTGAAATATCTCTGATTTTAGCATATGGATCAACATGCAAGCCATAAAGAGCTGATAACTCTTCTATTTTTTTAATTGCTTTCTTTAAATCAACCATTCCGTTTTTTACTGGTTCGATTCCTAAAATTATATTTTCAGCTACAGTAAAAGTTTCAACTAATTTAAAGTGTTGGTGAACCATTCCTAATCCTAATTGAGTGGCAACATTAGGACTAGAAATCTCAACTTCTTTTCCATTAACTTTAATAACTCCACTTGTTGGTTGATATAAACCAAATAAAACTGACATTAGGGTAGATTTTCCAGCACCATTCTCGCCAAGTAAAGCATGAATGGTTCCCTTTTGCAATTTTACGGTTACATCGTCATTTGCTTTAATACCAGGAAATACTTTGGTAATATTGAGCATTTCAACAGCATAACTCATAATATTCCTCCTCTTGAACTTTATATTAATTATATCATGTTTAATTTAACTTGGTTAAATTCTTTTCACAAATTTTAATAAAAAAAGACTCGAGATTATCGAGTCTAATTAAATTCACAAATTATTTACTATTCTTTATTTGAAGAACCGTTTTTGATTGATGGTACTGTTTCAACAACAATTGAACCATCTTTTAATTTAGCAACAGCTTCATCAACTTTAGCAATAATTTCAGCAGTTAAATTTGGGTTTTCAGTTGGGTATCCAACTCCATCATCCATGATTGAGTATGATAATACTGTTCCGCCTGCAAATGTTCCATCTAATACTGTTTTACTAGCTAAGTAAGTAGCGTTATCAACACGTTTTAAAGCAGATGTTAAGATAACAGATTTAGATCCGTCTCCATAAGTTCCATCAGCATATTGGTCACGGTCAACACCGATTACCCAAACTGGGTTTCCAGCTTCTGTACGTTCTTTAGCTTCTTTAATAACACCATTTCCAGCATTACCTGATGCATGGTAAATTACAGCAGCTCCAGCTTCGTATTGTTTTTGAGCTAATGTTTGAGCAGTAGCTGTATTAGCGAAGTCTCCTACATAGTCTACAAAGATTTGAATGTCTGGGTTTACAGATAAAGCTCCTTGTTCATATCCAGCTTGGAAAGCAGCGATTAATTCTGATTCCATACCACCGATATAACCAATAGCAGTTTTTCCTTCAGCTTCAGCTTGAGCAGCAGCAGCCACACCAGCTAAATAAGAAGCTTGTTCAGCAGCGAACACACCACTTAATACGTTTGGTGCTTCAACAACTGTATCAATAACGAAGAAATTTGAATCTGGGAAGTTTGTAGAAACTTCAGCCATAGCATCATTGAATAAGAATCCAGCAGCAGCAATTAAATCCATACCTTCTTCTGCCAAAGTAGATAAGTTTGTAACATAGTCAGCTTCTTGTTTAGATTCTAAGAATTTGATACAAGATGCATCGATATTATTATCAGCTGCAAAACGTTGAATTCCTTCCCAAGAAGATTGATTGAATGATTTGTCATCAATTCCTCCCATGTCAGTAACGAAACCAATTTTCATTGCACATGTCTTTGGTTCATCCTTTGGTGTGTCAGGGTTGTCTTTAGGTGCTGTAGAGCAACCTGCAAGTGTAGCAAGACCTAACATTGCTACTAAACTAAACGATAGTAACTTTTTCATTTACATCCTCCATGTATTAGACATTTATGTCTAGCTTAATTCTATAACGAGTTGCTTGTTTTGTCAAATCATAATAACGATTAAACCACGCAAATCAAACATGATTTAAACGATTACACTCGTTTCACAGCCATTAGCAATACATAATTCTTGATAGTGTAATAAAACTTCATCTTCAACGATACATTGACCAAATAACTCAATACCAGCATCACGAACTCCATAATATCGGTATTTTAGTAGTTTGTATCGACATTGATTTTTAATTAACTTAGAAATCGCTTCCACACTTCTTCTGTTTTCTTCATCTTGATTAGGTAAAATAACCGTTCTTACCTCTTCAAGCTTATGAATATTAAGTAAATAATTCAAATTTTTTAACACAACAGCATTATCAGCATGTATTATCCTTTGATGAAAAATAGGACTAGCAGCTTTCACATCTAGCATAACACCATCACTTATTTCAAGTAATTCTTGATATTCCTCAAAATCAATGCCACCATTACTATCAATTAAACAAGTTAATCCTAATGCTTTCACTTGTTTAAATAAAGCTAATAAATAATCAGCATGAAGCATACACTCTCCACCACTGACCGTAATACCTCGAATGAAAGGTCGAATAGCTTTGATTTTATCAACAAGTTCTTCAACGCTTAACCATTGAATTTTAGGCGATGAAAGATGGTCACACACTTTAATACAAGTATCACAGTTAATACACACTGAAGCATCATATCTAACTACCCCATCAACGAATGTGAGTGCATGAGTAGGGCAAGTGCTTACACACTTGCCACAGTTACTACATTCATTAATTGTTTCAGGGTTATGACAGTACAAACAAGAAAATGGGCAACCTTGGAAAAAGATTGAACAACGATTTCCTGGACCATCAACATTAGAAAAAGATATAATTTTATTTATTGGAGCTTTCATGATAAATTCTTCGATCAAGTGCTTTTCCATACTTTTCGGCACCTTGTCCAAAAGAGGTTACATTGTTTAAGCTTGCTTCATTGTGATTTAACTTTTCAATTTCAGAACGTTTCACTAAGTATCCAGTAACACGGACAACATCATTATCGGCATTATAGCCAGTAAAATAACGCATGCCTCCACCAAGTGCTCCTTTAATTAGATCAAGAAGAGCAATCGGGGTATTTTTCCAGGTATCATCAAATTTAAAGATATCACCAATACCTGATACAAAGTGTTTATGCATTTCTTGTTCAACCATAATATGATTAAATAATTCAGGTTCTGATCCAACAGGAATACGTGCACCTGGAGAATTATCAGTACCATCACTATCAATTCCCACTTGGGCATGTAGCACATAAGTATTGTTACATTTTGAACAGTATTTACCCTTATGAGCCAATACCATTTCATTTAGCTTATCCAATACTCTGACACCAAGCTGATTGGCTTCTTCATTATTCCCATAACCAAATTGCTTATCCTTAATATTTAATAATGTATTACAACATTCAGCTAATCCAACAACACCAAACATTCCAGTAAATTTTTCACGTTCAATAAATCCTTCTTTCACTAAGAAATTAGAACTAAAGAAAGCCGTTTCTTCCACAATATAAGTAATTCTTTGATCAATATTACGTAACAACAAAGAAACATACTCAGGTAATACACGTTCAAAGAAATCATCCACTGATTTTGCTTTAGTAGCTACATTATATAAACGAATTCTTGGTAAAGTATAACCTCCACCACCAATTTCAAGGGCATTATAACAACTTACGATGGCATAATCACCAGCATGTTCACTCTTGTACATTGCGTGGTTAGCAAAGCTTGGCTTGGCTGTAGCCAACATACATTTAATTGAAGCTAAAGCCAATTCATCATTTGTTAATTCTGGATCATAAACAAGCGTTAAGTTAGGAATAGCTAATTGCATTTCTTCAGTTAACTCCAAAATAATTCGTGTGACCCGGTTATCAACAGGACCAATATTAGCGTGAACAAAAGAATCAGTCAGTGTTTTATCAATATGTTTCAAGAATAAACGTAGGACTTTACGAGTTTCATTTTCATCAATATCGAATTTTTCAAACAACGTTGAAAAGTTTCCTAGATAAACTGGGAAAGAAGTAATAGATGGAACATGTTTATAAAATATTAATAGATTATTACACGCTTCCATCAAATCTTTAGGAGGATCTAATTCTAAGAATTTACATCCTTTTTCCATCAACAATTGATAATCAGGGACAATATAACGAGGACGATAAGGAGCATTTCCCTCTCCTAAATCGCATAAGGTCTGATCAACTAAAGCCTGCTTAAAAGCATCATCTAATTGTAATGTGTCATCATAACTTTCAGCAAGTCGCGCAAGCGCTAAAACTTGTTGAGCATATGTGAGAGTTGGGTTTTTAATAATTTCACTTACTTTACTCATTGTCATCTTTCCTTTCGCCTTTTAAATAAACTTCACGAGGCTTACTACCACGAGCTGGTCCAACTACCCCTCTTTCTTCAAGAACGTCGACTAAACGCGCTGCTCTTGAATATCCAATGCTAAATTTGCGTTGAATAAAAGAGGTACTAGCCTTTTGTGATTGAATCACAAAATCTCTAACTTCATCATACAACGGATCGCTGAAAGATTCAAATGAACCGCTTCCAGTATCCATCAATTGTAAACGAATAAACGCATCATCAAATTTAGGACGCGCTTGTGCAGAAACGAAATCACAAACTTTTTTGACTTCATCATCAGAAACATAAACACCTTGTACACGGGTTACGACCTGTTCACCTACTGGAATATAAAGCATATCCCCCATTCCAAGCAATTTTTCAGCACCTTGTTGATCAAGAATTGTTCTAGAATCAATTGAACTTGAAACAGCAAACGCGATACGGCTTGGTATATTAGCTTTAATGATACCCGTTATTACATCAACACTTGGTCTTTGTGTAGCTACAATCAGATGAATTCCAGCTGCACGTGCAAGTTGTGTGATTCTTTGAATACTACTTTCAACATCTTTCGCCGCAACTAACATCAAGTCAGCTAATTCATCAATAATAACAACTACCCAAGGCATTTTCTTAATACCCTCTTCTGGATGTGCTTCAATGTATTGATTATAGCCGGTAATATTACGTACTCCTGCTTGTGAAAATAATTCATAACGGTTATCCATCATTGTAACAATAACTTTCAAGGCAGTAGATGCTTCTTCTCCACTTGTTATAATAGGACCTAATAAATGAGGAACTTTATCATACATCGTGAATTCAACTTTTTTAGGGTCAATTAATAATAATTTAACTTCATCAGGTTTAGCTCGCATCAGAATTGAAACAATAATAGAATTAACGCAAACTGATTTACCAGAACCAGTAGCACCCGCAATTAAGAGATGAGGCATTTTATTCAATTCCCCATAGATGCAATTCCCCATTAAATCTTTACCTAACGCAAATAGTAATTTACTATTTTCATATTTTGCAGGTACACTTTTTAATAGTTCCTTCATATTAACCATCGTTTTTTCAATATTAGGTATTTCTATACCCACTGCTGATTTACTTGGAATAGGCGCTTCAATACGAATATCTTTCGCTGCCAATGCCATTTTAATATCATGTTGAAGATTACTAATCTTACTAACACGAACTCCTAAATCAGGCTTTACTTCAAATTTAGTTACACTAGGTCCTACATGAGTTTCAACTAAAGTCGCTTTAACTCCAAACTCATCAAGAAACTGCATTAATCGATCGCCACTCTCTTTAGCTGCTTTAATATTCGCAACCGATTGAGTACTCTTGGCATTATCCTGTAGAAAAGATATCTTAGGAAGTCTATATTTACTATAATCAACTTCAAATGATGATAAAAATTCACCATTATCAAGTTTCTCATTCCCATCTAATTCCGTGGCCGGCGCGATTTCAGGAGCCTCAATATTATCAACTGTATAAACAGGTTCAGCTTGATCTGCTTGCTTGATTATTGTTGATTCATAATCATCTGATTCATCTTCAACGTCTAAGAAATCAAACTTACTTTGATTTTGATTATAATTCATTACATCCATTTCAAATTCTTCTTGATTCGTTAAAGCCGAAGGCTTTTCTTTCTTCACTTTAACCTTTTTCTCAGTTCCTGATTTGAATAACTTCTTAAATAATGTCGAAATAGATGTTTGCATAGTTTTAAGTACACTACGGAAATGAGCATTACTAATAAACATAATCAATCCAAAAGCCCATAATGCTACAATGAAAATCCAAGTTCCAATATAATCAAACAACAAAGTTGATAAAGAATATAATAATGCACCTAATATTCCTCCACTTCCTATACCAGCAGGTACTTGTTGATTGAATATCTCGGAAGAATTACGAACAAATTCATTGAAAACAGCCATTCCCGTTAATGTCTTATCAGCGGGAACAGCAGTCATTAATAACCATGAGCAAAAGAAACAAAAGATTCCCAAGAAAGTTCTAGCCTTCACTTGAGAAAAACTCTTTTGGAGTAGAAGCATGACGCCACAAATTATGATAGCTGCATAAACAACACCGTATAATTCACCAAATAAATAGCGAATTATACTTGTCATAAAAGTACCAATAAAGCCAACATTTAATAAACCAATGATGGACACCGTAATACAAATTAAAGCATATATATATGTAATTACTTCAGCATCAAATGTTTTTTTAGTTTGCTTGCTTGTTTTCTTTGTTTTAGCCATACTTAATCCTCCTAAATCTCTTTATTGTTAATTTCAATAATTACAGGAAGAACCATCGGTCTTTTCCCAGTTTCTTTCATTAAATACTTTGTCACCTTATCTTTAATCTCACTACGAGTTGTTAAGTTATCATAAGTACGGTTTTTAACTGATTCAATAATCATGGATTCACAGATATTACCTGCTTCCTTCACAATATAGTCAGCATCTTTTAAATAGATTAATCCTCTTGTTTGAACATCGACACCACCAATAATCTCTTTAGTTTTAGTATCAAGTGAAACTCCGATTATCATAACACCATCCGTTGATAACAACTCACGATCCTTTAAGACAACACCAGTCACGTCCCAATTCTCTTTACCATCAATTAATGTGTCTTCCAGAGATATGTGATCAGCTACTGATTTGAGAATATTATTATTAAATGTTGCGATTTGTCCATTATCTAATATTACGATACGATCAGGTGAATAACCCATCTTAGTTGCTAAATTAGCATTAATAATTAAATGACGGTACTCCCCTTTAATTGGTAAATAATACTTAGGTTTAAATAGATATATCATCATCTTTAAGTCTTCACTTGATGGATGCATAGAATAAACAGTCTTAGATTTTAAAGAGAAGATTTTTCCACCTTCTTTATAAATCTCATTTTCCATATTCGTAGCTTCTAATTCAGTTCCACTCACTACTGGAGATGCGATAACAATTGTATCACTCACTCTAAAGTTAACTAAACGATCTTCATGCATCGCAATGTTTTGCATCGTTCTAAATAAATTTTTACCACTTCCAGAGATAAGGACTACGATATCATCTAAATCATCATTGAATTGTTTCTCACTAATTTCAATTTCTCTAGGTAAATGATAATAACCAATCTCTTCCATATGACTAATTAAAGCTCTAGTTTCACGATCATGGAAATAAATGCGTTTTTTAAACTTCTTCGCAAGATCAATAATCTCGATGATTCTAAATAAACTTTGTCGATATGAAGAAATCAGAATACGATGTTCAGCATTTTCAAATATAGGTTCGATTAGACTAGATATACGATGTTTAGGAGCTGTATGCCCTTCTTTATCAGCAGAAACTGATTCACTAAGCAAACATAATACACCTTTTTTACCTATATCACTCAATTCATTTAAATCACAAAGATATTCATTTTCTAAGACATCATAATCAATAATGAACTCTCCAGTGTAAACAACATAACCTTGGTCTGTTTCAACAGCTACCCCGAAGTTATCAGGGAATGCATGTGTCATTGGGAAAGTCCTAACATTGACTCCACCTAAGTTCTGCTTGCTAGTTCTTTTTATCTTATGTATTTTAACATCTCTAACATTTTCCTTCTTCAACATTTCATGAAGAATATTTGCAGTTAGCGAACCAGTATACACTGGTATTTTAATCTGCTTTAAAAGATAAGGTAATGCAGCAATCACATCATCATGTCCATGAGTAATGAAAATACCTTTAATTCTGTCTTTATTCTCAATTAAATATGAGAAATCAGGGATAATAAATTCTACCCCCAGTTGATCTGTATCAGGAAATTTTAATCCTGCTTCAATCAAAATAATCGCTTCGTTAACTTCGACAACATACATGTTCTTTCCATTTTCATCGAGTCCACCAAGCGCAAAAATACGTACTTGATCCATAAGTTCCTCCTTGTTTCTATTTCAAATTATTTTTTTAATAATAATGAATCTTAATAGCAATTAATATTATACCACTCATTACAAAAAATAACAAAAAAAGTGAACATTATTCACTTTCTTCGATTACACCATCCATTGACCATGTTTTTACTTCCATGATTTTTATTGATAAAATATCTCCTGGCTTAGCATCTTTTTTAGTGAAATTAACTAATTTATTTTCTTCTGTATATCCTGAATACACATCTTTATTCTTCTTAGATGGTCCATCAACTAAAACTTTAACTGTTTTATTTAAGAATCGGTCGTTCTTAATTTTTGCGTAGTAATTTGTTTTCTTCATCAAAGTAGCTAATCGTTGTTGTTTAACCTCTAACGATATATTGTCTTCCATACTAGCAGCAGGCGTTCCTACGCGTGGCGAGTAAATAAATGTAAAGGCATTGTCAAATTGACAATAATCAACAATATCCAATGTCATTTGATATTGTTCCTCTGTCTCATTAGGAAACCCTACAATGATATCTGTAGAAAAAGCAACGTTTGGAATCTTAGCGACAATCTTATCGAATAATGTTTTATATTGTTCAACGGTATAACGTCTACCCATGATTTTAAGAATCTCATTACTTCCTGATTGAACAGGTAAATGAATGAAAGGCATGATGTTTTTATGCTTAGAAATCACATCAATCATTTCATCACTAAAGTCCCAAGGATGAGATGTTGTAAAACGAAGACGTTCAATACCACTTTTCGCTACTTCTTCTAATAGATAAGCAAAACCTCCACGAATTTCTAAATCTTTACCATATGAGTTAACGTTTTGTCCTAATAGTGTTATCTCTTTGAAACCATCAGCAACTAATTGATGAACTTCATTTAAGATATCTTCAACTCGACGAGAACGTTCTTTTCCTCTTGTATAAGGTACAATACAGTAAGTACAGAATTTATCGCAGCCATACATAATATTAACCCAAGCCTTATGAGCACCAAAACGCTTAACGGGAAGATTTTCAATAACGTCCCCTTCTTTTGAAAAGACTTCAATTGTTCTCTCTCTAGCTAATATTGCTTGGTACAGCAGAATAGGTAATCGATGTAGATTATGTGTACCAAAGACTAAATCAACATGATCATATTTGCTTATTATTTTTTCAATAACGTCTTCTTCTTGAGCCATACATCCGCACATACCAAAGATTAAATCAGGGTTGGTTTTTCTTAATCGTTTAAGAGAACCTAATTCACCGAGTACTTTATCTTCAGCATTTTTTCTAATTGCACACGTATTCATAAGAATTAAATCCGCTTCTTCTGGTTTTTCGCATTGACTAAAACCTAATTGAATCAAGATTCCAGCAATCGTTTCTCCATCTCGCTCATTTGCTTGACAACCATAAGTTCTTAAATAGAATTTACGATTAACACCGATATTTAATGCTTCAGTAGGTATATTAAAAAGCGTTTTTTCGATAGCTACTTGTTGATTTGTTCTTTTTTGTGCTTCCTTTAAAGAAGGCATTGACCAATCTTTATTTATTTTATTCATAATTCCTCCTGCAATAAACCTGTATCTTTATATAATAAAGTAAAACTTTATTGATTAATTTCATTATATAGACATTAGATATTTTATCATAGTTTTAAATTAAATTAAACAATGAAGATTAAAAAACCAAGCATTTGCTTGGCTTATTGAGTGATTGCTTCAACTGGGCAAGTAGAAATACAAGCTCCACAGTCAATACATGTTCCTTCATCACATACTGATTTTGAATCGTCATTCATTGATAATGCGCCAACTGGGCATACACCTACACATGCACCACATCCGATGCAAGTATCTTCATTAATTTTAACTGCCATGATAAATCCTCCTTTTGTTCTAGTTAATTATACCATAATGCAATATGACTTCAACCTTTTTTTAATATTAAAAAAAGAGAGACTTAGTATCCCTCTGGTCTTATCTGAATTCTCTCTATCTTAGTAGCATGATTACTCGACTCATCAATTTCAACAATACAGCCACAGAAGATACCAACACCTTCTGCCATTGTATAGCGAGTTTTTTCATCGCTAGTGAAACGAGTAATGATTTCTTCAATGTCACGGCCTAGAATACTATGGTAAGGACCACACATTCCTAAATCGCTAATTGTAGCGCAAGTTTGGTTGATTATGCGCTCATCAGCCGTTTGTACATGTGTGTGAGTACCAACAACCGCAGCAACGCGATCAGCAAAGCAATAAGCAAAGGCAATTTTTTCACTTGTTGCTTCAGCATGGAAATCAACAACATGAATATCACAATCACTATACTCTTCCAAAATATCTTCCATACATGCAAACGGGCTATCAATAACCCCATTCATGAATACTTCACCGCTCAAATTAGAAACAGCTACTTTTTTATGATTTACTTCAATAACACAAGTACTATTCCCAACATCTTGGGGTTCTATATTCATAGGACGTACCATGTTTGAAGCATCATCAATAAAAGCAAAAATGTCCTCCTTAGCAAACGCATGGTTCCCTAAAGTTAAAACATCAACGCCGAAGTCCATAAGCTGATGGTAAATTTTCTTAGTAATACCCTTGCCATGTGCAGCATTTTCAGCATTACACACGACAAGGTCAATGTTTTTTTCTTCTTTTAATTTAGGAACTAATTCGCCGACCATTGATCGACCAACACTTCCAACAATATCGCCGACAAATAAAATTCTCATTCTATTTTGCCAACTCACTCGCTCTTAATTCACGAATTACAGTTACTTTAATTTGTCCAGGATAAGTTAATTCATTCTCAATTTTCTCTTTTATATCTCTTGCTAATTTCATACAAGAAACATCATCCACTTTTTCAGGATGAACAAGAACACGAACTTCACGTCCTGCTTGAATTGCATAACTTTGCTCAACACCTTCAAATGATTTAGTAATCTTTTCAAGGTCTTCAAGACGATTAATATAATTCTGCATTGCTTCATAACGAGCACCCGGTCTAGCAGCACTTAAAGTATCTGCTGACTGTACAAGTGTTGAAATCAAATAAGTTGCTTCAACATCACCATGGTGAGATTGAATAGCATTTAAGACTACATCACATTCGCCATGTTTCTTACAGAATTTGTAACCTAATTCAATATGACTACCTTCAACTTCAAAATCAAGTGCTTTACCAATGTCATGTAATAAACCAGCACGTTTAGCTAAATTTTGGTTTAAACCTAATTCAGCAGCCATCATACCTGTTAAATGAGCCACTTCCATTGAATGTTGAAGAGCATTTTGACCATAACTATAACGGTATTTTAAACGACCAATTAATTTAACAATTTCACGGTCAATTTTACCGATACCTAATTTAAAGACAGTATCTTCACCAATTTTAACGATGTTAGCGTTGATTTCAGTACGAACTTTATTAACTACTTCTTCAATACGACCAGGTTGAATTCGCCCATCCTTGATTAATGTTTCAAGGGAGATGCGGGCAATTTCTCTTCTTATCGGGTCAAAACATGAAACAGTGATTGTTTCAGGTGTGTCATCAATAATTAAATCAACACCTGTAGCTTGCTCAATTGCCTTAATGTTACGACCTTCACGTCCAATAATTCTACCCTTCATTTCTTCAGTTGGTAGAGTTACAACACTTACCGTACGATCAACAGCTTCATCTTGAGATAAACGTTGAATAGCTAAGCCAACAATGTTACGAGCTTTTTCAGTAGCTACACTCTTAGCTTCATCTTCTTTATCCTTGATGTATGCCATCACTTCATTTTCCATACGTTTCTCAACGATATCGAATAATTCTCTTTTTGCTTCACTTGTTGACATAGCCGCTACGCGTTCTAATTCAACAACTTGCACATCAATTTTAGCTTGTAATTTCTTTTCCAATTCGTCTAGTTCAGACATTTTTTTAGTTAATTGATTATTTTTTAGATCAATTTGTTGTTCTTTAGTTGTTAAAGTTTCATCGCGAAAATTTAAATTATCTTCACGACGCAACAATTTGTTTTCCATCTCAGAAACTTCTTGCTTGCGATCTTTCATTTCTTTTTCTAACGCAATCTTCATTTCATGAGTTTGTGTACGTCCATCTAAAATAGCCTGTTTAACAATATTATCAGCTTTTAATTTCGCATCCTTTAATGTTTCTGACGCCTTTTGTTGATCTCTATTTAAACCAGCTCTTGATAGTACCAGCATCACAATGATACCAAGAACTAAACCTGTCATCCCTGACAATAGGAAACCAATGATTTGATCCATATCAAATCCTCCTTTTGTCATTTGTCTAATTTAGGAAGATTAACTTCCTCTTCTATTCTACACAATTTTCACACATTTCACAAGTAATGTTTAATAAAATTTCTTCTAATTCATAAAACGCTGTAAAAAAAAGGAAACGGTTTCATTGTTTCCCTTAAATATATCTTACATTCCTAACTTAGCTTTAACTTGCGTTGCAATTTCTTCACAAACGTCTTTGTTTGTTTTAAGATAGGCTTTTACTGCTTCACGGCCTTGTCCGATTTTCTCATCCTTATAAGAGAACCAAGCTCCGCTTTTTTGTATAATGTCATAATCCACACCTAAATCAATGATTTCAGCGATATATGAAACACCTTCACCATACATAATTTCAATTGAGGCTATTTTAAATGGAGGGGCTACTTTATTTTTAACGACCTTCACATTTACTTTATTTCCAACAATATCCGTTCCATTTTTAATGGCTTCACTCTTACGAATGTCTAAACGAACAGAAGAATAGAATTTTAAAGCACGTCCTCCTGGTGTCGTTTCTGGATTACCAAACATAATTCCTACTTTTTCACGTAATTGGTTAATGAAAATAGCTGTACATTCACTACGATTCATAACACCTGATAATTTACGCATTGCTTTAGACATTAATCGTGCTTGTAGACCTACTTGAGAATCACTCATTTCACCATCTAATTCAGCTTGTGGAACTAACGCCGCTACTGAGTCAATAACTACAAGATCAATAGCCCCTGATTTAATTAATAATTCAGTGATTTCTAATGCTTGTTCCCCACTGTCTGGTTGAGATAAAATTAATTCATCAATCATTACACCCAAATTTTGAGCATATAAAGGATCAATTGCATTTTCCACATCAATAAAAGCAGCTCTTCCACCACGTTTTTGCACTTCAGCAATCGCATGTAAAGCGATTGTTGTCTTACCGCTTGATTCAGGACCATATATTTCAATAATACGTCCTTTAGGGTATCCACCGATACCTAATGCTTGGTCAATCTTGATTGAACCAGAAGAAATTGCATCAATATCAACAGCAGCACGATCACCTAATTTCATAATTGCGCCTTTTCCATATTGCTTTTCAATTTGCTTTAAGTTTCAGCAAGATCAGTATCCTTCTTTGATTCAGCTTTATCTGCCGCTTTATCAGCCGCCTTACTTGCCTTAGTTACCTTTTCAGCTTTATCTTCATTACCTAAAATTTCAGTTTTTTCCATCCTACTTCTCCTCTTTACTTATGTAGTATGCCATTCAATCTTATAAACCTAAAATCTCTTTGCATTTCTCGACCATTTTAAAGCATATCTCTTCACGAATTTCATTACGACTTCCATAGAGTTGGAATTCATAAACAAAGACTTCGCCACGATTTGCTATGGCCGTATAAACTAAACCACAAGGTTTCCCTTCTAAACTGCTTGGACCTGCATTCCCCGTAAAGGAAACACAGCAATCAACATCCAAGATTGAAGCCCCATTCTCTGCCATTTGGCGCGCTACAGCGCCTGAAACAGCTCCAACCTCATTCAACAATTGTTCATCTACTTTGAGTATTTTAACTTTCGTTTCATTGCTATAAGAAACAATACTGCCCTTAAACACCTTCGAAACATTGGCTATACTCGATAACTCAGAGGCAAATAAACCACCGGTTAAACTTTCACAAGTTCCGATGGATATATTTTTATCAATTAATAAGGCAACTAGTTCTTCCACAATTACATAGACTCCATAATAATACCCTTAAGTTGCATAAAGTAAGAAACTCCTGATGCTACTGAAATAAGTGTAGCAAACCATAATAAGAAGTCACTCATTGGGAAACGCACTAATTCAAAAGGTAAATTATTTAATAGAATCATAATAATTGCGAGCATTTGTGTGACTGTTTTTAACTTACCAAGAAATCCTGCAGCAACGACAGTTCCCTTTTGTGCCGCATTCATTCGTAATCCATCAACTAAAGTATCACGCCAAATCATGATAATAACAGGAATTACTGAAACAATTCCTGTAGCTGCAAACATAACAAACATTGTATTAACTAATAATTTGTCAGCAATTGGATCAATAAACTTACCAAATGATGTAATCAAATTATTCTTTCTAGCAATATAACCATCTAGAAAATCTGTAAAGCTAGCAAGTGCAAAAAAGAAAAGCACAACGAGATTTAAGATAGGTAAAGAAACAAAACCAAAATTAAGATTACCTAGCACAATACCAAATTGCGCATAAGGGAAAATCATGATTAAAACAATAATAGGAACTAACAACATTCTAAAACAAGATAATTTATTTGGCAGATTCACTTCTATTTTCCTCCGATTTCAAAAACAATCGTTCTAGATCCAGGATCATTAGCAATTGTATCATCTAAAACAACATCAACATCATTTACCTTAAATTTCATTCCATCAAAATATCCAATTCTTAATTCTAATGTTTTATCAAGTGTAGAATCCAATACTATTTCAACTTTTTCACCTGACTCATAGACTTTGGAAGCAGGTGTACTTAAAGCAACACCATTTTTTGTCGCAAGGAACCAAGCTCGAGGAACAAAATCAACTAAGATTTTAATTTCTTTTGTATCACCATAACCATTGATTACATAGGTAGACGCATCTTTTTTATCAACTGTAAGATTACCACTTGGAATAGGATCCGGATTGACTGGACCTGGTTCAACTGGATCAGGATTTGGTGTAGGTATAGGATTTACAATAGGTGGAGTCACAACAGGATTACTCGGTTTATTTAAGTTTTGTACCAAGTAATAACCAGCAATCACAACGAGAACAGCAACAATAATGACAATAATGGATAAAAAAGAAACTAAAGAAAAATCAATCTTACTCTTTTGTTTAGAACCAGATTTCAAAGGTCTGACATTTGTTTTCTTTTTTGGGGAATCATCAGTTAATTTATGCGATTGTGTATTAGCTTCACTTTTTTGATGTTCTTTAATCGTCTTTAAAGCAAACGTTGACGTATAATCATCAATTGAAAATTGTAGTTTATTTTTAACTTCATCAAAATCTAATTCCACTAAATCACAGTAAGAACGCAAAAAATATCGAAGATATGGAAGATCATTTTTGAAATAATCCAAATTTCCTGCTTCGATTGCTTTAATATGAGGTACTGATAAACGAGTCTTTGCACTTACATATTCAATTGTAAAGCCTAGTTCAAGACGCTTTTGCTTTAAAAGTTCACCAATTTCTTTCATCAAATCACCCTTCATACTAACTTGTTATGGAATATGATTTATTATACCAAGTTTTAATAGATATGTAAACAATCACCACAATTTTACATTATTTTATGTCTTTCTTGTAAATTAAACCACAAATTTGTGAAATTCCTCATAATAAATTGCATTATCATAAAAAAAAGGACGATTAACGTCCTATAAAAATCAGCATTATATAAGCCATGTTCTGTCCTTCTAAAAGAAGTGGCAATCATTTATCTACATATTGCTATGTCCCGTGATCCTTTTAATTCATTCTCACTAGGTTCCCCTACCAAATTTGGGTTTCTCGCTTATGGGGTTTACCCGTTCCATCTGTTTCATTCCTGAAACAGCTACGTCTCTGTGGCACTTTAAGCTCAGCACCCTGCCTTGCGGTTAAGGGATATGAGCGCCGTCAGGATAAATCCTGCCTAGATTTATTGATTGATCTAGCATAAACACTACACTCATTGCAGAGTGTGCGAGCATGGACTTTCCTCTAACTATCAAGTAGCCAGCGATTGCCATAATGTGATTTTATTTTCTAAATACTTCGGCTTCTAGCTTAGAAAGGCGTTTCAAGATATCGACATTACTAACAGCCACCATCTTATCATCATTTCTTGAACTAGCCATAGCCATTTCCTGATTCTTTGCTTTCAAAGTCTCAATAGTTTGTTCATATTTTTGTAATGTTAAACCAAGTTCATGAATCATTGCTTCATAGCTTTGATAATCTTGAATTACTTGATCTAGAAATTCGTCAACCTCTGCAGGAGCATATCCTTTGAAATCCACATTAAACTGCTTATCAAGTACATCTTCTATTTTTAAGTTGAATCGCTTTTCCATTTAATCACCTACCACTATATAGTTTCTCAAATTATGAAGTAAAAATCAAGTGTAAATCGAAGATAATTCGATTTACATAATAAGGGTAGCTCTTATCTTATATGTATAGAGTGACAATAAATGGAAATAATCCATAAAGAAGACGCGCTTGTATTCTTACTTATGAACAATAAAAGGAGTTATGTTTTCATTTTTAGCGATGCGCCTTTTGTTGAATAATCAATTTGATACTGTTATAATGATTAAGGTGATGCGTGTGATTGGATATCCAACCAAACAGAATATGAATGGAGTAAATACTAAAGGGAACATACAAGGTAATACTACCTTATCTCATATGGGGCGTGGTATGTCTCTTGAAAGTGATATTAATGCAAGTAATGAGTTTTATCTTGAAACTGATCGTGCATTAATACATAAAAAGCCTACTCCAGTACAAATCGTTCGTGTAGATTATCCAAACCGAGCAAGTGCAAAAATTGTGGAAGCTTATTATAAAGTTCCCTCTACGACTGATTACAATGGTATCTATCGTGGAAGAGCCATCGATTTTGAAGCAAAAGAAACTAAAAATAAAGTTTCATTTACATTTAAAGCTATTCACCCACATCAGATAAAGCATCTTGAAAAAGTGCTTATTCATGGTGGTATCGGTTTTGTGCTTATTCGCTTTACTTCATTTAATGAAACTTATTTAGTGGATGCTAAATTGATGATTAAAGCGTATTATGATATCAATTCCAAATCGTTATCCTATCAAAAAATCAAGGAAGAGGGTTCTCTTATAAGAGAAGGCTTAACTCCTAGATTAAATTATTTAGATAACGTAGATGAAATTTATTTTTCGGAGGAAAAACATGGAAAACAATAAAAAAAGAAACCCTAATAAGAAGAGTGGGGCTAAAATACTAAATTCAATTGCCATTGTCTTTTTATCACTTGTGTTAATTGGAAGCATGTCAGGCTTTTACATTCTAAGTAAAATACTTGCTGATTCCCCTACTCTTCCTATCGAATCATTTGAAGGAAAAGAAAACACAGTGATTTATGATGCAAATGGTGAAGAAGTTATGACCTTGTCGATGGCTGGCGAAGATGGAACACGAGAAAATGTTCCTTATTCACAAGTGCCACAAGTTGTTATTGATGCTTTCTTGGCTGTAGAAGATTCACGTTATTTTAAACATAACGGATTCGATTTGCCACGTTTCCTTAAATCAGCTATTAATACATTAAAAGGTAGTTTACAAGGTGGTTCCACTTTAACAATGCAGATGGTCGATGTTACAACCATGTCTAAGTTAGAAAAAACATCAAGTTCTATCACAAATATCATTCGTAAGATTCAAGAAATATTCTTAGCGATGGATGCTGAACAAAAATTAGATAAAAAAGATATCTTAGAAAAATATTTAAATAAAATCAATTTTGGTGGTCCTGCCCGTGGAGTTCAAAAGGCTGCACAGTATTATTTTGGTAAGAGTATCGAAAATGTTACATTATCAGAAGCGGCATTTTTAGCGGGTGTTATTAATGCTCCAGGGATATTTAATCCATATTATTATTATGAAAATGCTGTAGAACGTCGAAATGACACGCTTTACTATATGAATTATCATGGTTATATCTCTGATGAAGAATATGAATTAGCCTTAAATACAGAGCTTGCTTTCCAATTAGAAGGTCCCACTATGTTTGAGACTACCCCTTATTTAAGTTTCATTGATAAAGCTATTGAAGAAGTTAAGACATTAACTGGTCAAAATCCTTATATGGTTCCAATGGACATATATACGACGATGAACCGTGAAGCACAAGAATTATCTGATCAAATCTTAAATGGTGAAGCAGGGATTCAATACCCTGAAAATGACGAATTATTCCAAGTTGGATTCTCTTTAATGAATAATCAAACTGGAGAAATTGTTGCGTTAGGTGGAGGTCGTGGCTATGAGGGTGATAATCGTAATTCACGCGCTTATATCCAAAAGAAACAATCTGGTTCTGCAATCAAACCAATCTTAGATTATGCATTAACTTTTGATTATTTAGGATGGGCTACTGACCATGTCATGTTAGACTCTCCGATGAAATACCGTGGAACAAACATTCCAGTAAATAACGCTGACGGCTTAAACCGTGGTGATGTTAATTACCAATACGCAGTCGCTGTTTCATTAAACACGACAGCCTTAAATGCCCTTCAGCAAGTTATTGATACTATTGGTGTACAACGTGTTATTGAATATATGTCAAAACTCGGTTATTCTGCGTTCGATGATTTACCAAGTGATCAATTCAATATTGGTTATGGAATTGGTGGTTCAGACATGCAAACAAATCCAGTTGAAATGGCTGGAGCATTCTCAATTTTTGCCAACGGTGGTAATTTTATAAAACCACATACTGTCACTAAAATTTCATTCAAGGATAATTCTCAAGAAGCAATTATCCCTAATTATGAACCCGTCAATATGATATCTCCACAAGCAGCCTATTTAATGTCTGTCTTGTTGGAAGATGCAGTTAGTACAAATTGGCAAAACCTTTTACAAATTATGATTTCTCCTTACCCTGTTTATGGTAAAACAGGTACGTCTGATTGGGCTGATGATGGTTTAGCTTATGGAATTCCTCAATTAGCTATGAAGGACAAATGGGTTGTTGCCTACACTAGTAAATATACTGTTGCTACTTGGGCTGGTTATGATCAACCCGTTGAAGGTAAAAACACATGGTTTGATACAAACAAAATGTTACTCAATGTTCCAGGTCAAATTGGTAAGAAACTCTTTGACTACATTCATCAAGATAACGTTCCATCAGCCATCCAACAACCAAGTGGTGTAGTTTCTATGAGTCATGTTAAGGGAGCCTTTGACAACGGTTATTATGCAGCTCCTGAAGGTACTCCAGATAATATGATTTCGACAGGATTAATAAAGAGTGAATTCGCTACTTTAAAAACATTAACTCCTGAAGCTATTGATCCTCTAAAATCATTTGAAGCTGTTTATAATGACCGTGATGGATCCCTTGATTTCAAATTCTCACCTTACACAAATTTAGATAAATTAAGTGAAGGTACTGGAGTTTATAACGGAGTTGAAGGTTATCCAGACTTCAAAGGAACTAAAATCTATGATCCTGCCTTTATCTTCGGTCCACTAGTATATCGAGTAACTATTTCAAGTAATAATATCGTACTAGGTACTCATGATTACAGTGTAGAAACAGCCAATGAAAAGATTCCCGTAATGCCTGGACAATCTGTAGAAGTTTGTGGATTCTATGCTTATAAATTGAACCCATTAACAAGTAATAAGATTTGTCATACCGTTGAAAACGAAGGAGACATTGTTGATCCTGATGATCCTGATAATCCAGACAGACCTCATCGTCCTGGAGATAATGATGAGCCTATTTCTCCAAGTAATCCGAATGGTACTCCAACATCTCCAGATAGTCCGCAGACTAGTCCTGATGCTCCTGAACCTATCGATCCAACGGATAACTAATCATATATAAATAAAAGAATGCCTAACTTAACTAAGTTTAGACATTCTTTTTTAATATATACTTATTACGTTTAATATCATAAGCTAATTGAAGTATTTTAGTTTCAATTTTTTTGATCGTATCGTAAAATACATCATCGCTAAAACCACTTGGATCGTCCAATCCCCAATCCTCACGATATAGACAAGGAAGTGATGGACAGTTAACATTACATCCCATTGTAATCAAGATATCTATATCAGGTAATTCACTGATGAGTTTAGAATATTGAGTATCTTCCATATTAATATCATAAACACTTTTCATTAAGCGTACTGCATCTTGATTAATATTCGCCTTAACTTCAGTTCCAGCTGAATAACTCGCAAATACTTCACTTGCAAGTCGTTTACCTAGTGCCTCAGCGATCTGACTTCTACATGAATTATGAACACAGACAAAAGCAACACTCGGAAGGCTCATCGTATCACTCCTTCTAGGATAGTCATTATTTCTTCCTTCTTCAAGACCTTTCCATAAGACATAACAGCGCCATCAACAACTAAAGCAGGTGTTGACATAACACCATAGGATGCGATTATAGCAAAGTCACTCACATGTTCAATTGTTGTATCCAAGCCCATTTCAGCTAGAGCTGCAATGGTTGCCATTTCTAATTGATTGCACTTATTACACCCAGAACCTAATATTTTAATTCCTTTTTCTTTTTTTAATGTTTCTGCTTGTTTCATTGAATCTGCATCACAATTACCCCCACAGCAACATTTTTTCTCTTCAACTTTTTGTTTAAATAATCGCATCATTTTTCCTCCTTATATTAAAAAAATATGAAAACCATTAAATATATAACCAATAATGATAATACCTACAGTACAAATCGTAACAAATAAGAACAATAGCTTAGGTTTAATTGCCTTCCTTAACATAATCATTGAAGGCAAACTAAGTGTTGTTACTGCCATCATAAAGGCTAATACTGTACCTAATTGAGCGCCTTTAGTTAATAAGGCTTCAGCAACGGGTATTGTTCCAAAAATATCAGCATACATTGGAACACCTACAAGTGTAGCAAGGATAACACCCAATGGATTATTACTTCCTAAAATACTTTCTATCCAACTTTGTGGAATCCAGTTATGAATGATGGCACCAATACCTACACCGACTAAGATATAAGGGTATACTTTTTTAAAGGTTTCAATAACTTGTTCTTTAGCAAACTGTATTCGATCATAACGTGTCAAAGTAGGAGAATTGATATCCACATGCTTAGCATTTTTGATAAAATCCTCAACATACTCTTCCATATGCAATTTCTCGATGAGTATTCCCCCAATAACAGCAATAATTAATCCTAAGATTACATAAGTAACAGCGATTTCTACACCAAAGATACTCATCAGTAAAACCAAACTTCCTAAATCAACCATCGGTGATGATATTAAGAACGAAAATGTAACACCTATAGGTAGCCCAGCACTTGTGAATCCGATAAACAAAGGAATTGATGAACAGGAGCAAAAGGGTGTAACTGTTCCTAACAACGCAGATACAATATTAGCTCCTATTCCATGAAAACGCGCTAATATCTTTTTGCTTCTCTCTGGGGGAAAATAACTTTGTATATAAGAAATAATAAAGATGAGGACACATAGTAATACAACAATCTTTATTACATCATAGATAAAGAACTGAATACTTCCGCCTAGGCGAGCATTTGTATCTAAGCCAACCAAGGATAACACATTGCCAATCAAGTCATTTAACCATTGCATTCCTAATACTTGATCTTGAATAAATGTGAAAACAGATTCTATAACTTTCAATTTTCATTCCTCCATTTCCTTATATCAAATATTTTTGATGTGATATTCTTTAATAAAAGCCATCTTTTGATGACTTTATTTAGCAACACCCTTTATTTTGCCTATCGTTAGGAGTCGTAAGTTCCCGTAAGCGTTTAGTAGCATATTCACTACCTGTTTTATTTAAACTGTAATGTGTCCACTTTCCGTCTTGTCTAGATTTTACTATCTTAGACTCACACAATATTTTCATATGATAAGACAAGGCAGATTGCGCAATATTCATCACTTCAATTAAAACGCACGCACATTTTTCGCCACTTCTTAAATGCTCCAAAATAATAAGTCTTTTTTCATCACATAGGGCTTTATATATTTTAGCGTCATTAGCATAAGCATTATTCATAACACACCTCATATCAACTATTTTTGATATGAGTATATTACATGCATTATTGTTGTTTGTCAACGATTCCTATCTAATTTTAAGATTATCTATTTTAACTCTCTTACAAATACCAATAAATGGACACCCATCACATTGAGGATTTCTTGCCATACATTGATATCTTCCAAAGAAGATAAACAAATGATGAGCCCGATTCCATCTTGATTTATCAATCTTACGTTTCAGTTTATTCTCTACCTGTAAAACAGTATCCATAGGTTTAGCTAATCCTAATCGCTTACTAATTCTTTCAACATGAGTATCAACAGCAATTGCAGGCACATCAAAGACAACACTAAGTACCACATTAGCCGTTTTACGCCCCACACCCGCCAATGTAGTTAATTCCTTCATTGTTGATGGGACAACACCACCAAAGACATCACAAAGCGACTGTGCACATGCCTTGATTGATTTAGCTTTGTTATGATATAACCCGATTGATTTGATATAAGATTCGATTTCCTTTAGTTCCCCCTCAGCCAATAAAGCAGGAGTTGGATATCTCTTAAATAATGTTGGTGTTATCTTATTCACAGAAATATCAGTTGTTTGAGCAGATAATGTCACTGCTATAAGTAACTCAAAAGCATTACGATGCACCAATTCACACTCAGCATTAGGAAACATGAATTCCAAGCAATCCAATATTTCATCAGTATTCATTAACGATCACCATTTTCAATCTTCTCAACACTTAAACCTCGAGATTTCCAATCAGATAAGATTCGTTCAATATAATCAAAATTCTTCTTACCATAAATCACAGCCTCTCTTAAAGCATAAGTAATTAACTTAATCTCATAAGTATTAATCCAATCACTTAAACGTTGCAATTCAATCTGTGTTAAAGGACGACCAAACTCAGCTTCAAACATATCAAACAAGGAACTATTAAAGCTGATTTTTTCCTCTTTCTTTTCAAAGATACCATCAAGGCTAAACTCAATGGTACGATTATTCATACTAATCTTCAAATAACCCTTCTCAGTCAATAATGCCAACATTTCATCCACTCTTTCAATATCCATCTTTAACTTCTCAGCCAAAGTAGCATAAGTAACAGCAATTTTAGCTTCATTGAAATACTCAATTAACAATACTAACATACCCTCTTCAGCCGATAAAGTTAAGTTTTCAAACTCATCCATTATCCAAAAGAAACGATTAATATATTTTTTCTCAAACCATTTACTCATAATGACTCCTTTACTTCACGATAATAGACAGTTTCTAAGGTATCGTAATCAAGATAAAGAAACTTCCCATCTTGCTCAATCACATAAACAGCATTTAAATAACCATAACCTAACTCGATATCAAAATCAACTAAATGAAGTACATCCCTCGCTAACTCTCTTACTTTCTCAAATTGTGCAGAGGCAACCGATTTACTTAAGATTAGTTTTCCTTCTTCATTAAACCAACGATAGTGATCTTTATCAAGTCCTGTATAAATAATATATTTAAAGCTATGACGATAAAATTCATCAATCAAAGGATTGTCCTCTTGAATCAAACCAGTCAATTCCAATTGATCATGTCTTGCTTTAATACTCGGTCCACTTATATTTAAACCAATATGAACAAATAAGGTAAAACAAAATAAAACTAACATTAAACCAGTAAGAATTTTGTTTCTTATATTCATTGTGCACCTCCTATTATCAATATGATATATTATACAATAATTTTGAATTTATTTGTCATTAACTTTTGAATATGTTAAAATCATAGTATTGGAGTGATAATATGTACAAGAAAGTAATGCTTATCTTGTTAGGAATCATCGTTTCTCTAGGAGTTTTAGGTGGTATTTCTTTAATGCTTTCATACAACAAAACATCACGAGTAAACCTTAGTGTAGTAAATCAAGTAACCGTTAAAGAAAGTCAATTAGACAGTCTATATGAAGCCGCTGATGACAATACGATTTACTTATTTATCTATGATCCTGACAATGAAGACTGCATTTATTTAGATGAAGTTCTTTTAAGAAATAAAAGTATAGAAAATCAAGAAATATCTTTTGATAAAATTACTAAGATTACTTACAAAAACACAACAAAAGCTTATACAGCTCAAAAAATTATAAATCTATATCAAGTTGAAACAATCCCTGCTTTAGTAAAAATACAAAAGCAAGGAGATAAAACAGTGACCCTTGACAAGTTTGAATGGAGTTCATCTGAAGAGGATAACATTAAGAACTTAACTAGATTTTTAGTTGATAACAAATTTATTACTAAATAGAGATTGAAGCGATTCAATCTTTTTTATTTACCTATATTAAAAAACCGGTTGTTTACACTTCCGGTTTTAGTCTATTTGTATATTAATAATAGTTATTCAACTAGATTGTTATCAGCTGGTATTTCAGCAAGCTTATCGATTGTGATATTTATTGGCACCGGGCGCGTTAATTGAGCCGAGGTATCACACGCATTCTCACCGATTGATGGAGATGCGAAAATATCAATTTGTCCTTGAATACTACCCGGAGTTACCACACTAGCCACTATTTTAGTTAATTCTGTTCCATGTATACTGGGTGTTACACAAATGAGTCCTTCATCTTCGATTGCAGCAATAATTGCTTCTAGTATTTCTTTATCTGTTGTTTCATTTGTTGCTATAAAGTTTTCAACAGCAGTCTTCGCTGCCTCTAAGGCAATTTTTACCTTCTGTAATGCTTCTGGATGATTTTCCCCTCCAGCAGCTCCCGATTCACCACCAGTGTTACCTCCACCAGTAGTTCCTCCACCTGCACTGCCACCTCCGCCAGCTCCAGCACTTGGTTTTTCAGTTTCAGGTAAATTAGTGATAATATCATCACCTACAACTTTATCGATACTTCCATTTCCAGACACTTCAACTTTAGCATCACTCGCAATGTTGCCAACTGTACTATCTTTTTCAACTTCTACAATTGAATCACTTGCTACTTTGTTCACAGTGATTGTATCCACATTTGCATTGACTTTAAGATTGGTTTTTTTATTAATCGCTAAATTATCTACTTCAGCGTTAATTGATATTGGAGCAAAAGTATTTGAAAGAACACTCTTTGCAGCGAGTTCTACCTTAACTTCATTCTTTACAGTTGATTGGATTTCAATCATTTCAACTTTACCTGTGTAATCTTTATCAGGTTTTACTGTAGAGTTTTCTTCCATTTGAATGGTATCAACTGCCGTTTTACCAGATAAAATAATCTCAGTATTTCTAGCTTGAGTTGAAATCGTATTAATACTAGCGTCTTTCAATGTAATTCTTGAAGCAATGGTATTATTACCTAGAATTACTAATTTGCCAGTGACTGTAATTCCAGTTAATTCAATATCTTTAAATTTAGTAACATCAATATACAAATTGCCTTCAATTGTCTTATTAGAAATATCCATATGTTCAGTTAATTCAACAGATTTTGTTTGTGTCATTGGTACAGCCTTACCTGTTGCATCTAACTCAAAACCATCTTTTTTATAGTCAGTAGCCATTAGACCATTGCCTTTTAAATAATAGTCAAACCCGTTTTGTTTAATCCATTTGTTTTCTTGCATAACGCCGCTATCACCCATGAAGTACCATTTTTCATCACTAGCTACCCAGCCTGTCTTCATGGAGCCATCGGCGTTAAAAGCATACCAAGAACCATCAATCTTCAGCCATCCTTTAGCTAAAGAACCCTCTTGATTTGTATATTTCCAACTTCCATTCATAGATTGCCATCCTTCATTAACAGCGTAGATGGGTGTTGTTAATGAGAGAAGCAAACCTAGAGATAATGCATATTTAATTGCTTTTTTTGTCTTCATATTTTCCTCTTTCCTTTTATAGATCCTATAAAAATGTAAACATTTGTAACCTTATGTATATACATATAATAACTTATCCTTGTTTTAAAAACAATATAATATTAAAAAAAGTGGAATTGTCGTACTCTATCCCACTATATTAATAAATGTTATCAATTAATCTTTCTCAACTTCATCAAACTTTGTATGTCTTTTAATCTTTGTTGTTGCATAAAAAAGCAACAAGATGATACCCAACGCTAGAACTAAATAGAGCGGGTTTTCTAAGGCTTTTGATAATGAATTACCGAAAGTAGCAAGAACAAAGATCATCACTATTTTAGAAACTAAGAGTGTTGAATAAAATGATTTAGCACTAAAATCAGATAATCCATAGCTTATATTAATGAGTGAACTTGGTGTAAAAGCAACACATGTCAACAAGAATAAGGAAACATGGTTTGTTCTGCTAATCCAATCAAGAACTTTCTTAATGTTCTTGTGTTTCATCATATGAGGATAAAGCGACTTTTTAAGTAGATATCGAGAAATAGCAAACACTACAAAACTACCTAATGTTGTACCTATCCAAGAATAAACAAATCCAAGGACTGAACCATAGACTGCCACATTAAAAGTGACAATAGCCACTAAGGGTAAGGCTGGAATTAGTGCTTCAATCATTGTTAAAAGAATAGGTGCAAGAGGACCTAATGCTTTGAACTGTTCAAGTAAAGCTAACCAGAATTCAATGTTTGTTAATTTATCAATAATATTCATATCTACCTCTATAGACTCTCAACCATTTTCTTACAAAATTGTGCAGAACGAGCACTTGCTACTTTAGCGTATTCCAAAAAATCTAAATGGGAATCATTTTTAAGCGCTACATCTGAGAGTGAGCGAATAACAATAAGATTCATCTTATAATTATGAGCGACTTGCGCAATTGCAGCTGCTTCCATTTCAGCACAAATTACATCAGGGAATTGCTTTTTAATACGATGAATTAAATCATCGTGGGCAACAAACTGATCACCACTTGCCACAACACCACAATGAACTCGACCAAAGGGCGTTAAGCAGATTAATGCTTTGTCTACTAGTTCTTGATTGCATCCAAAGTATAATCCAAATCCTGATTCCCCATCAACAGCCGAGGTATCAAAATCATGCTGAACAACGCCATTAGACAATACAATGTCCAAGACTTCTTGATTGTCCTTGATTCCTCCAGCAGTACCTATATTAATAATTAAATCAAGATTGAAATGTTCAAGCAGAATTGTTGTAGACATTGATGCAGCAACTAAACCAACACCACTTAAACATATAACAATTTCTTTACCACTTAATTTCGTCAAGTAAAAATTACGTGAAGAAATCACTTTTTCTTCAACATTCTCACATAACTTTAAAATCTCATCAACTTCAATCTGCATTGCTCCAATTATTGCGATCATCTTTGTACTCCTTTACGACATACATAAAAATATTTCTCTCCAGCTACAATTCCTTGATGTTCAAAATCAGTATAAATCTCAACATTGAAACCAATTCTCTCAGCTTCCTGTCTTAACCATTGTGGATTATAAACACGTTGAATATGTTGTTCATAACTAGCATTAGCTTCATCATCAAAGAAAACAAAGTTCTGATAGATACAATCTCCATCACTTTGAATATCCCATTCATAATTTACTCCATTTAGAGTTCCCTCTTCTAAGAATTCTTCTTCAAACTCTTGAAGACGATCTAATGAATGCACATCAAAAATTAGGGTTCCTTCATTTTTTAGACTATTGTAACTAGATTGAAGAAATGATTGGATTTGGTGTTCTTCTAGTAAATAATTTAAGCTATCACAAAGACATAATACTAAGTCTCGCTTTTTTTCAGTTTCAAAATGAACCATATCTAATACATGGAAAACAACATTTTCAGCATCCTTCTTCTGCATTGCTTGATCAATCATCGCTTGGCTTAAATCACTAGCTTCAACTTGATAGCCAAGACGAGCTAAGGCAAGGGTTATTTCACCACTTCCACAAGCACATTCAAAGACATCTTGAAACTTAGCATGTTGTTGGATGAAATGTACCCAAGATTGGGTAGCTTCTTCATCCTTAACTAACAAATCATAATAATTAGCTAATTTCTGATACATTTCCATTGATATCAACCACCTTACATGAAGCATATAGTTTTTCAAGAGCATAAACTTGTCGTTCATTTTCTTCAAATACATGGATAATCACCGTATCAGCGTCAACAAGAATCCATTTAGAATCTTTATTTCCCTCGATATGACGAATCTCTAAATTAGCTTCATTCAAGCTTTCTTTAATATGTTCAGCAATTGCATTTACTTGACGCATATTGCTTGCTGAAGTAATAATTACATAATCAATAAAAGGGTTCTTTTCACTAAATTCAAATACAATTGTATCTTCACCTTTTACTTTATCAATTGCCATTAATGCTGTTTCTACAGTTTTATTTACCATTTTTCTCTTGTATGATATTCTTGTACACTTGATACAGATATCATACTTCTCCTTTCTAAT
>F144_Wood_Sandpiper__coassemble_18_pt1 | contig 48458 bp, 46 predicted proteins | sample F144_Wood_Sandpiper__metabat2_low_PE_003 | metagenome-assembled genome bin F144_Wood_Sandpiper
GCATACTTTTATATACCGTTTATAAAATATTACAACATAATATAGATTATGTTGTATAAAATAATTGATTGTTGAGTTTGCAGATAGGTCGATAATTGTAGAGATAAGAGGGAAAAGGATATGACAATATTAGAAGACAGGATCAAAGAACTAAGTAAGTTTGTTACAGAATTATACTTTGTTAAAAGGGACTATGGAAAATGGTTGTTTTATCTTGCAAATGAAATCACATGGATTGGTACTGGAGAGAATGAAATCTGTTTAAATAAAGAAGAAGCAATAAAATTTTTTTCTAAAGAAGAAGCAGTCTTTGATGGTTCTTTTCATATTAGAGATCAATGGTTTGAGTGTAAACAACTGACTGTAGATATTTGTGTCGTTATAGCTGTCGTTAAAATCAAACCAGATTTAGAAACAACTGTCTTACCATTTGACACTTTGAGGTTCTCCGTAGTATGGAAAAAAATACGAATGATAAATTATGGAAAATATCTCATATTCATAATTCAATAGCTGATGGAAGAGCAGGTGAAGATACTAATTTTAATCTATCAATTGCTCAATCGAATTACGAAGAAATTAATGATTCAATTAATAAGGCTTCTAATACAGATAAGTTAACTAATATTAATAATGCTAGAGGCTTTGAGCAAGATTTAAATCGACTTTTAAGAGAAAACAAGACAAGTAAATATGCCTTAGTTAAATTTGGAATAAAGAACTTTCGTTTTATTAATCAAAAATATAGTTTTGAAGTAGGAGATGAAGTACTAAAGAATATTGCAAAGAATCTCAACAATTCAATCAATGAAAATGAAACTTGTGGAAGAATTGAAAAAGATAATTTTGCGATGCTTTATCACATAGAAAATAAAGAACAATTAGAAAAACGATTGTTGACTGTAAGAGAAACACTCATTGATAGGTCTCTATATAACAAACTAGATTTTGAGATTAATTTAAAAGCTGGTGTTTATTTTATCAAAGATAGTCATGAAATTACAAAAGAAATCTTAGATAAAGCATTGATTGCTATGCAAAGTATCACTCATATCTCACAAATGAATATACCTATTTATTATGAGGAAGGAATGTTAGAGAAACAATACTTCAATAGTAGAATTATAGAAGAAGCTCCTAGAGCAATCGCCAACGATGAATTTGAATTATATATCCAACCACAATTTGATATTAGGACGAGAGAAATTATATCAGGTGAAGCTTTAACAAGATGGAGGTTACCTAATGGGGATTTACAAATGCCCAATACCTTTATTCCTGCGTTTGAACAGTATGGAATGATTCTTGCTTTTGATTTTTATATGTTAGAGAAATTATGCAAACAGTTAAGAAAATGGATTGATCAAGGTATTGCAATCTATCCTATTTCGATTAATCAATCACGATTACATATAAATGAGAGGAATTATCTCAACGACTTCTGTAAGATCGTTGATCAATATAAAATTCCACACCAATACATTACCTTTGAACTCACTGAATCTGCGTTTATCGATGATGGTGAAAAAATGATAGAGCTAGCTGACGGCATAAAGGAAAAAGGGTTTCAATTAGCGATTGATGACTTTGGAACAGGATATGCCTCAATTAATTTATTGGCAGATATAAATGCAGATATTTTAAAACTAGATCGTGGTTTATTGACGAATTGCCATTTTAATAAACGTTTACAAAAAATAACTGAAATGATTATTACGCTCTCTCATTCTCTTGGTATGAGAGTAGTAGCAGAAGGAATTGAAACAGAAGAACAGTTAGCTTTTCTAAGGAATATTCAATGTGATATAGGTCAAGGATATTTAATTGGTAAACCTATTGAAGCAAAGGAATTTATAAAAAATTGGTTAAATAGTTAAGTGATAAAGATACAAAATTAATAAAGTCTAAAAAGCAAAAAGGAAGAGGTAGTAATATGAAGAAAATTAAAGAAAAAATTGTAATTTGTTTTGTTGTTTTAATGATGATGGTAACACAAATGCCAACAAGTCAATTAATTAATGCACAGGACAATGCAGTGTTTAGTGTGAGTGTGACTGAAATCGATACAGACACTAAACGTATTGACGTTCAAGAAGTAAGTGAGTCAATTACAAAAATTGAGTTTCTTCGTGAAGGTGAGAGTATAGAGACAAAAGAAATTGGTGAAGACCTTTCTTTTAATGTATACAATAACGGAACCTATACAATCATCGGATATGATGCGACTGAGGCGCAAGTAAGTGAAGAAAGTGTAACGATTAATGATTTTGAGAATTTGACTATCGAAAAAGATGAAAATCATGTTGTAAGAATCGTTTCACGTTATCCTTTTACAAGTGAAGTACTAGTAAATGATACCGATTCAGTAAGTATGGAAAATACAGGACTAGGTTATTACGAGGGGACTTATTCAATACTTCAAAATGGTGATTATACCTTTGTTGTATATGCCAATGGAGTAGAAGAAGATAGAACAACGATGGCCTTTACTGATTTGCCAGTGGTAGAAGAACCAGGCGTTGAAGAGCCAGGAACAGGAGAACCAGGTATTGAAGAACCAGGAACAGGAGAACCTGACGTACCAGGAATTGAAGGTCCAGAGACTGGTTTACCAGAAGAAGGAGCACCTGGAGTTGGCTTACCAGAAGAAAACCAACCTATTATAAATGAAGCTGGTGAGATTATTATCAGTAGTGAAGCGGACATAATACAGCTACTTAATAATCCAACTGCTAGCTTTATTTTAGCTAACGACATCGAACTAACAAGTAATGTTTTAAGTGAAGTGAACTTTAGTGGAACATTGAATGGAAATGGCTATATGATTAGTGGATTTAGTGATTCATTATTTTTAGCTATTGAAAATGCAACCATTAATAATGTTGTACTTCAAGGAGCATTAGCTCAAACTAGTTATAATTCAACAATCAATGATTCAGGTTTCTATATTGAAGTCAGTGATGAAACACAAGATATCGCAGTTCTTTTAAACAGTGAATCAACAACCATCAATAACAGTTTTGTGTTGATGAATGGAGAAGGAGCTAGAGTAGCTGGTTTTATCTTAGAAGGAACTGGAACGATTAATAATAGTTATGTAAGTGGTTATTTAAAGGGAGAAGAAGTTTTTGGATTTGGACAAGAAGTTGAAGTAAACAATAGTTATATGAATGCTTCCTTAGTAGGTGAAAAGAGAACACTATTCACTAACCTTGAGAATGGTGTATCAGACGATTCATTTTACGATATACAAATCAATGACATGGAAGACGAATTTGCAACACCAATGTATACAAAAGACTTGATTAGTAAGGAATATAGTAATGATGAGTTTACAATCATTGAAGGACAATATCCACAAATCAAGAACATTCACCTAATGAGCGAAAAGGCACAACAAGTGTCTACTTTAAGTGTGTTATCAGTAATAACAGATAGTAACCTTTCTGCTTTAGAAGGAATTGTGGAAACTGAAGAAATAGTAGATATTGAATGGGTACAAAGTGCAGAAGAAATTAGTGCAAACACAAATACATTCATGAATCGTTTTGCATTAAGACAAGCAGAAGTAAGCACAGACATAAAAGCGGGTAGTCAAACTACAGCGAAGACAACACAAGTCAGCTTCCCAATAACGATGGGGAAGTATTATAAAATAATCAAAACAAATGATGGAGAACCAATAAGCCCAACCACTCATGAAGAGGCCATTGCTGATGGCTGGAAGATTATGTATTGGAGTGGTACATATCGACAAACAGGATTAAACTGGAATACGAACTATACAATTTATAGTACTGATTTATCAACTTTATCTACAGATGGAACTATTACTACAAATTTTGGAGATAATGGTGGGAAACTAACATTAACAGGGAATTATGAAATTGGCCAAGAGATGACTGCCACTTTAAGTGGAACGAATACTAATGAAGGAGTACTTACATGGAAGTATGTACCGATTATTGGAATTGGTGCAGTTCCAACAGCTTTTTCAGCAAGTACTACTGAAGTAACGATGGAAATGCCTGAAAGTGGTGTTTTAACATATACTGTACCCAACGTTCCAGCGGTAATAGTTAATAATTATTTAAAAATTATATTCGTGACTAAAGAGTCGACAGGATATCAAGGAACTTTATCAGATGCGACAACGAAGATAATTAAAGAAGAAATCAACGCTGTAACCATTGAGAATAGAACGGCTGTTTTAGAGGGAAGAACGGAAGGTAAATTTATTTTAGGTGATGAGTTAGTAACGAATATGGATCCTGTAGGATATGAAAATGAAGTAACCTTCAAGTGGTTTCAAGCTGATAATAACGGAAGTATGGAACATGTAGATTTTACAAATCCTATAGCAATTGGGAGAAACTATAAAATTGACGGAAGTGACATCGGGAAGCAACTGTTTGTAAGAGCAGAAGCAAAAGAAGAAGGACGTTTCAAAGAATATAAAGATAGTGCTGTAACTGCTGAAGTTGAGGGAATAAAAAATTTGGCACCAGATATAAGTCAGTTGGAAACAAAAAACATAGAGGATATCGCAGTCATTTTAACAATGAATGCCACAGAAGGACTGTATCGTTATGGATATAGTGTAAGCACTGAAGCGACAGATATGAACTCTCTGATTATTCATCCGGTTCTTTCAAGAAATCAAACTGATACAACAATTACAGGATTAACGCCAAATACAACTTACTATTTCTTCGTACAACGAGTAGGAGAAAATGGATATGGGGATAGTGACTGGTCAAGTGACTCTCTTTTAGTCACAACTGAGAAAGAAAACGTTAAAGGTGATGTATTAATCAATGGAAATTATGTATACAATCAAGTTTTAACAGCGTCTATAAGCAATAACCCAGATAATCAAACAGGACAATTTGTTTGGTATCGATTAGATGGTGATGGCAAGAGAGTTGGAGTTGCCTTAGCCACCGATTCGAATACTTACACATTAGTTCAAGCTGATATTGGAGCAAAATTAGAAGTAGCATATGTAGGAACAGTAAACTACGCAGGTGAAATTGCAGTATCAACTGATACAATTATAAAAGAAGAAAAAACCGCACCTACAACTAATTTGACAGTTCAAAATTTTGAAGATAACTGGATAGAAGTGAAAATGCCGCAAAATACTGATAGTGAAAAATATATTATCGGGATAAGTTCGACACAGGATGGAATTCCTGTTGAAGTATTGGATCAAGGAACTGTTAAAGAATTGGCTTCAGAAGAGATCTATAAAATAGAAAACTTGCAACGAGATAGCGACCACTATCTATTTGTAAGATATGCAAGTAATGAAACACATGAAAAATCAGACTGGATAGATGCTACTAAAGCTGTTCTCACAAAAACTAAGAAAAAAACATTTACAGGAAGTATTGATTTTACATATGAAATTACGTTAGATAAATTAATGGTAGGACAAAGATTAACAGCAACTGTTAATCCAAGTGATGCTGATTTTAACTTTAGAGGCGAATGGAAATGGTATAAAATTAACAATGGCACTGAAGTAGAAGTTACAAATTTCACCATGACCGATGATAAAGAAGGAACAACTTATATTGTTCCTGAAGGAACTCAAATAGGGGCAACCTATAGAGTTACTTTTGAGGCCGCTGTAGGATATGAAGGTACGATAGAAGCAATTAGTAATCCTGTTGTTCCGAGTGAAAAGGCGAAATACGCAAACCCTGACGCTTCTAAAATTATCATGGAAGCAGTCGATGACAGTAGTATTAAAGTGAAAATGGGTGAAGGGGATGGATTGTACCGTTTTTGGTATAAAAAGGCTGATTCTAATGCTATAACTTCCTTTGTTGGATTCCTAAAGAATCTTGTAGCCGCTGCAGATGGTTATGAGGATACAGGAGTAACTGTTTCAGCGAATACTGAAGTAATATTAGATGACCTAATCAGAAATACAAAATATATAGTTAAAGTACAAAGAGTAGAAGATAGTGAAGGGAATGCAAGTGATTTTGTGTATTCAAATGATGCAGGTATATTTGCGGTAACGAAAAAGACGGAAATAGCTGGTAATGTAACGATAACGGGAGTAGAACGATATAATGAAACATTAACTGCCACCTATAATCCTGCAAATTATGCATCAACAGGAAGTACAAATGATACAAATGGAAAATGGCAATGGTATCGAAATAACCAAGCCATTACAGGAGCCACAACTTCTACATATAAAACAACTGTAGCGGACGTAGGATTCATTCTTAAAGCAGAATATAAAATGGCAGAGAACGATAATTTTGAAGGGAAAACTAGTACTGAAACTAGAAAAATAGAAAAAGCAATTTCTCAGAATCCAGAAGTGATCAATGTTGAATCAGTGATTAATTCAACTTCAAAACAAATGAATATTAAAATTACAGGTACTGAAAGCAGTGGAAGTGCTAAAATTTATTATCGTGTTCAATTGAAAGGGGAGGCTGTTCCGAGTTTTCCTGATAGTACTGAGTTAATAAATTGGACAGAGAGCTCAGGTAGTATAACTACGATGACTGTGGATAGTAATGGAAGAGAATTTCGACCAAAAACTGAATATGTAGTTTATATCATCAGAATAGCTACAGAGACTCATGAAGGAAGTCCAGTGATTGCGAAAGAATTCGAAGCAGGAACAATGACTCAAACTGGTTCCATTGCGTATACTGGGAGAACTCACGTAGGTAAAGAATTGACTGCAACATTATCACTGCACAATAATATAGTAGGAGAGTGGCATTGGTATTATTCAAATACCGATTATACTAATGCAAACCCAAGTGCTTGGACAGAAGTAAAGAGTGGATTTTCACCTAAAGACAATTCATTAACAAGTACATTATTAGTGCCAGATGAAGCCAAAGGGAAATATATAAAAGCAAAATTCACTTCCACAGATGAAAAGTATGCTGGAACAGTAGAAAGTGTGAGTGCGACTACTGTTACAAAAACGTTTACTGAGAAGTTAACAATCAGTGGAAAAGGTTATACAGGGGAAACGCTGACAGTAAAATTAGAGGGATCTGATCGTGACTTAACCAAAACGACATCAACAACTGGTCCTAATCAATTGTTTAATACTAGAAAGGTAGAATTGCGTAGAGACACATCCAACTTCTGGGAGCCAATCACCAAAAATATAACCCGAGATAGCTTTCAGGTAGAATTAACGGAATATGATAAAAGAGCTGATGACAAGTATTTAAGAGCTTTCATCAATATGCCGGATACAAATATTTATACAGAAGAAAGTGGTGCCGTTATTACTGATGTTTATCTTTATTCTTCTGTAGATGAGCGTATTCAATTTCATTATGGAACTCCAATTACTAACTTAGCTGATTTCAAGAATTTCCTGGCTAGAACAGGGAACTATTCTAATAGAGATGGCGGCACTTTTGTTATTACAAATAATATTAAAATAACTGATGCAAATCCATTAAACTATAGTCCGTCAATATTTAAAGGTACATTAAATGGAGATTACCATACTATTACTGGATTAAAAAATCCATTATTTTATTATTTAGCTGGAGAGCCATATAATAAAGCAGTAGTGAAAAACTTAATAATTTATGATGGAAAAATTACCTTGAGTGGTGGAGCAACAACTGCTCTAGGAAATAGTGGAGGGATTATATCTAGAGGGGCAAAAGATGTATTGCTAGAAAACATCTTTTTAGCGCAAACCGATTTGGAAGCAACTTACGATACTGGATATTTTTTAGGAAAAGCAACTGGTGGTGTGTACATGCTTAACTGCGGCTCGGCAGGTGGTAGTACAAATGTACCAAACGGAGGTACGGTTTCAGTTGGAGGCGTAATTGGATCAATCAACAATGAAAACGGATATAACATTGGATCAAGTACCGTGATGTCTTTACTTAAAAACATATTTTCAATTAATACAAAGATTATTCCAACAGGTTCAAGTAATGTAGTTAACTCTGGTGGTATTTTGGGAGCTGGCGGAGACGATGATCCGACAGGTAACTCTTATACAAAAGCAGAGAGCATATATATAGCGTCAAGTATAAACAGTTCTAGGACTGGTAGTGCGGGGGCTTTCTCAGCAAATGCAAATCCTAGTGGTCCAATATATTATGATAATACAACGATGACTAACTTAACTAACAACACGACTAACAGCGTTGGACTTTCAACAAAAAATATGATAGGTGATGGATTAAAAGGAAGGTCAAATTTTGATGCTTCTGCATGGGAGTTTAAAGATGGTTTCTATCCTCAATTAAATTGGCTTAAAGAACATCCTATATCGAATCTATATGCTGCCACTCGTGGTGCCTTTACAAGTGTTGATGGACGGACTACTCCAGAAAATATGTTTAACGGGAATATTTCAGGTCCAATTGAAATTCCAAAAGAATTTCAAAACAGTACTTATAGCATTAGAAGTAATAATGCTAATTTAACGGTCAAAAACAATACAATTATTCCAACTGGAAGTAATGGATCATCAGGAGAAATCAAGATCACCTATACAGAACCTGATGCTAGTATCGGTGGTAGTGTAAGTAATACTTACGTATTCACGGTAGGAAGTAAAACAAATGCTATGCTTAAAGCAGAGTTAACAGGAACTGCAAAGTATGGAGAAACATTGTCTGTTGATACTAATTCGGTAGCTACAACTTATCAGTGGTATCGTATAGATTTAGACGGAAATAAAACAAAAATAAGTAATGAAGTGAATGCTTCATATAAATTGACATCAACTGATATTGGTAAAAGGATTACGGTTCTTGTAGGGGCACCTGGATACGCATCAATGTTTTCTGATAATAGTGATATTGTCATATCCACTACTCCAACATCTGGACCAAGTATTATTTTTTCAACAGATTCTACTATTAAATTAAAACAATCTGGTTTTTCTGGGGTGAAATATGAATTTGCATACGAAGAACCAAATTCATCAACCAAGAATATAATAAGTGGTGTTTACGATAGTGAAGAAGTTGTAACGATTGATAAGTTTTCTCGTAATACAACTTACAAAGTTTATGCCAGAGTTGCAGGAGGAACAGGCTATGAAGCAAGTGCTTGGAGTCTTGCTACAAGTTTTAAAACTTTACAAACTGACATTGTAGGTGAAGTAGTATTGGGTACAGGCATCAATAACGGACAACAACTTTCTTTAACTGTGCCAAAAACACATGACCAAAAAGGCTCATGGAAATTGGAAAGAATGAGTGCTGATGGAAATAGTAAAATCGGCGATATCAATTTTACTAGTGCGGAACATTTGATTAATTATACTTTAATCGATGCTGATGTAGGATATCGAATTAAAGCGACCTTCACAGGTACAGGTGATTTTAAGGGTTCTATTTCAAATACTAGTGAAGTAGTCAAAAAATCAAATAGTTCAGCACCAAATTCGCCGTCCTTTGTAAGTAGTGACGATAAGAGTATTGTTGTGACACAAAATGGAACTGCAACGTATGATATTGGTTATGCAAGTGAAGCAAATGGTCAAATTCTTGTTTCTTTGTCCAATCAAAATGGAAATACAAATTTAACCATTCCAAATTTATCTCGAAATAAGACTTATTATGTATATACAAGACTTGTCTCAACAAGTATTACTGAAGCATCACCATGGAGTACTCCAACTCAAATGAGTACTAAAAAGAGTGGAGTCACTGGACCTATTTCAATTGCAGGTGAACTAAAAACGGATGCAACGATTACTTTTAATGCACCACAAACTAATAATCAAACAGGGGTGTGGAAGTTAGAAAGAATTGAAGGGGCAGCTGTTACAACGATATCACCAAGTGCTTACTCAATTGATAATAATGGAAGAAATTTAAGTTATGTCTTAACACCAAGAGATACGAAAGCAAAGCTGAAAGCAACTTTTATCGGAAATGGTGATTTTAATAATTCAATTGATATAACAACCTCAGTGATTCAAGAAGAAAATCAAAGTGAAGATGATATCCCTGAAGCAACGGATATAGAAGTATCAAGTATAAAGGATTATTCATTCGCAATTAAAACGACTACGGGAGCAGATAACTATCAATTTGGTTATGTTTTAAAAGATGGGCAGTTAGATACTATTACAGAAATAGAAGCAGTAGTAGGTAATAATGTTCCTGTAACAATCAGCGGGTTAAAAAGAAATACAGAATATGATGTTTACATGCGTAAAGCTTCAAAGATAGGATATTTAGTTGGAGACTGGCATAAGATGAAAACCGTAAGGACTGATAAAAGTTCATTAACGGGAAGCATCAAATATGTGATTAAGAATGCAGATGGTAGCACAAAGCCTGCGAAACCAGGTGTTGCAGCTGTTAATGTGACATACCATACAACGTATGAAAAAGGGAAGTATGCGCAAGTTGGAGATGATTCACAAGCAGGAGAATGGCAATGGTTTGCAGATAATGTAGTAATTCCTAATGCAAATAGCGATACATATACTGTTGAGCCAATGCTAGGCAATAAAGAAATTAGTGTACAATACATTGCGAAAGACGATAATGATTTTAAGGATACTAGAAGAGCAATTATTGGTACTTTAACAAAACCTGCATTTAGTATTCCATTGTTACCAAGTGTAGTAACTTTAAATGAAGATGGCGAAAAGGGAAGTAAGTTAAAAATTACTACTGCTGTAGTTGATAATGTGTATTTCTATGTACAAAAGGCAAGTAATCTTATTATCCCTACAACTGTTACACAAGTAGATGCTAAAGATAATGAAATGAAAGCTGATCAATGGTTTAAGGCAGAAGCGACAAGTACATTAGTCTTAGAAGCAGATACAGAGTATGTAGTATTTGTCGCAAGACTGGAAAATGGTTATCAAACGTCTAGTGGAGTTATATCTCAACGTGCTGTTCGTACTGTTAAAGAAAACTTGAATCAATTAGTTTCAATACAAATCGAAGAAGCCGACAATAATCCATGGAAAGCTCAACAAGCTAAAGAATTACGTATTAGTAATGGTGGACAAGCAGTCGATGGAGTTTGGCAATATTATGTAAAAGAAGCTAAAGATAATGCTTCATGGCAAAATATAACCAGTGAAATTAAAGGTGGAGTAGAAGAAGGAAGTAATAGTGAATATACGTTCACAAGAGTTGCACTTCCATTAAAATACTCAAACAATTATTTCGTGAAAGTTGTATTTACAGGAAGAGGCGCATATACGGGTTCAACGACATATTTAACGAACGAAAAACTTGTAGGAAAAAATATAAAAGGACATGTTGAAATAATAAGTAGTTTACAATTAAATGAAGTTTTTGTACCTATACGTGTTAAATATGTATATGCAAATGATATTCAAGGCAATGAAATTGTTGATGAAGACAATGGAGTATGGACTTGGTATCTGGAAACTGCGAAGGATAGTGATGTGTTTGAGAAGATTCAAAGAGTGACTGATACAGTGGGTCTAGTTGATGAATATCGACCAACAGCAAACGATGTTGATAAGAAGATATATGCTCTTTATTCTGTTGCACCATCAAGTGTTTATTCAGGTAGTGTAAAAAGTAGTACATTAAGTAATGTAAAGAGATCAGTACAAAATGTGCCAACAATCTCCTTAAAACAAGTGAATGGCAACAATGTTGAAGTGAACTTACCGAACAATCAAAAAAGCGATGGTAAAACAATTGCTCAACCACGTTTATACTATCGTATCAAGGATGATGTTGATGTATCTTGGAAGGAGAATCCAGTTGGAAATGCTTGGATAACAGGCTTAAAAGCAAAGACTGTTTATGAAGTTAAAGTAATCTTTGATGGAACAACTGAATATCTACCAAGTGAATCAAGCAATATACTTGAGATAACAACAGAAAATCAATTGTTTGATGTAGATAAATTAATAATCAGTGAACCAGCAAAATTAGAGAATGGTACAGAAATTACTGTTACTTATAATGGCGCTGGTTATGATGAAGGTCATTTCGAATTTGAACGAAGTGATGGTACTCCAATTGCTAAAAATGTTGAAACGAAGATAACAAAAGGCTTCTTCTTCTTTAGAAGTGGCTCAGCAAGTACAAGCTATACAGTTAAAGATGCAGATGTTGGTTACAACATTGTTATTAAATTTGTAGCTAATGCGGATGCGACTACTTATGGTGGATTCATTGAAAAAAGCACGAAAGACGTTATTAAAGCATTGAGTACAGAGACTCCAACTGCTCCAACTCTTGAAAAAGTTGATTTTTCTGAGACAAAATTAAAAGTATTAGTAGAAGATGCCTATGAATATGTACTCAATGAGAGTTCTAGTACTGTGGTGAAAGAAAGTGAATGGAAGAAATTAACAAAAGATGTTGATGGATATTATACTTTTACAGGACTAGATAAAACTAAATCATATTACCTACATACAAGAATTGCAGAAACACAGTTTAAAGGTGTAAGTAATGAAGTTGTAAGTTTGGATGTCAAACCATGGGCAAGAACAACTTATACGATTACGTATGATGGTGTGGATGGAGCAAGCCATAACAATCCTACAAGTTATACAGAGTTGACACCTGAGATTACACTTACGGATGCAACAAAAACTGGACATACCTTTAAAGGATGGACAGTTGCTAATGACACAACATCAGTTACAACTATCCCATTCCATAGCAGTGGCAATAAAACATTTATTGCCAATTGGACAGTCAATCAATATACTGCAACATTTAATAGTAATGGTGGAAGTGTGGTATCTGATAAAACACTTGATTACAATAGTAAACTCGGAAATCTTCCAACTCCTACGAAAGAAGGGTATGATTTTAAAGGTTGGCATACAGCGTTGACTGGTGGAATACAGATCAGTGAAAATACACCTATGCCAGCTGATAATGTGACTTACTATGCACATTGGGAGATTAGCAAGTATACTGTTACCTTTGAATCAAATGGCGGTACAACTGTTGAACCAATGGTAATCGAGTGGAAAGAAAATGTAACAAAACCGGCAGATCCAACTAAAGTAAAGCATAAATTTATTGGGTGGTATAAGGAAGATACTTTGACAAACCTTTGGGATTTTGCTAATGATACCGTTACTGCGCCAGTAACACTTTACGCGAAGTATATTGAAACTTTAAATAAAGTTAAAGCAGATAAAGACCCTTCAATCCAAATAAAGAAAAGGGATAAGGTAACATTGAGTGCTGAAGAAGGTACAACTATCTACTTCACAACAGATGGTAATGACCCAACGGTAAGTAGCACACAATATACAGAAGCAATTACAATAGATAAAGAGGTGACGATTAAAGCCATTGCTGCTAAAGCTAATTGTGAAAATAGTGAAATTGCTACTTTTGAGTATAATATTATTGGAAATTTAAATATCACTAGACCTGATGCAAATAGTCTGATTCAAGTGAAGAATACGGATGATGAAATTGCCAAAGCAGTTCTTACTCCTCAAGAATATGATGAATATTCAAAGGGTAAGGATGTTGCAATTCGGATAACTGTAGAAACTGTTGAAGGAACAGTTACTGATATCATAACTAACGCATTAAATGGTAGAACGATTGCTCAACAGTTTGAAATAAAAGTCTATAAAACAATGGAAAATGGAAGTGAAACTGAAGTAACAAAATTGACTAACAAGTTAACATTTATTATCACTGTCCCATCGAATTTATATCCACCAAGTGGAACAACAAGAACGTTTGATGTGTTACGTATTTATAATAACGTAACTTCGTTCTTGTCTGACTCGGATAATGATAGTAAAACGGTAACATTTGAAAGTGATGAGTTTATTGATCATATCCTTACTTATAAGGATAAAAAGAATGATCCACCTGTCAATCCAGATCGTCCTGGAAAACCAGACAAGCCTGAGAATCCAGAAGTACCTGTTGATCCAGACAAACCTGAGAATCCAGAAGTACCTGTTGACCCAGATAATCCAGGCGAACCAGGAAAACCAGGTGACCCAGATACTCCTGTAATTGGTGGAGACCCTGATAAACCTTCTCCTGAAGTTCCAGGCGAAGATGGTACGATTGATCAAGGAGGAACAACTGTTAAGCCTGGACCTGATGGTGAATTACCTACAGTGAAACCAGACGGAACAATTGATGTACCTAATGGTGGTGGAGCTAATATTGGTGGAAATGATGTTATTTTACCAGATGGCGGTACAGTGAATAAAGATGGAAGCGTCACTATACCAAAAGAAGGTAAGGTAGAAATAAATGGAAATACAATTGAAATTGCTGATGGAGGAACAATCAATAAGGATGGTTCTATTAGTATAAAAGCTGGAAGTACAGTAATTATCAATGGTAAAGAAGTTTATTTTGATAAAGAAGGAACAATACATCCTGATGGAAGTTATGAAAAAAGTAAGTTTAGTATAAATGATCTAATCTCACCAGCTTGGATTTTAATGTACATCGGCGGATTTATTGCTTTATCCATAAGACGTAAGGAGGAAAAATAACATGAAAGAACTAATCATATTAACCGTGGTATATTTCATAGGGTTACTTCTATTTCTTCTTACAGGAATGATAGAGATTAACATTCAATTCTATATTGCTCTAACTTTGGGAATCATTGGATGTATATTAATTATTCTAAAAAGGGAGCAATTAAGTAGAAAAGAATAAACAAAAAAACAGGTAACCGAATTATTTTGGGGGTTGGTAAATTTATGTAGACCCGCAAAGTCCGCTTTCCCACTTTTTACTTAGACTCCAAAAGACATTGAAGGGGACATAAGGATGACTGAATGTCTCCCCCCCTGTTTTCTTGAAGCTAAGAAAAGCACCACGATAAAATTTAAACTCAGAATAAGTAATGAATGGATGATATTCAATGGGTAACCCCTACGAATGTCATCTTTTTTATTTTTTCAATTATTAAAAAAAGTATATTAAGAAAATGAGTTTTATTAGGATTTTTATATATAAGTCGTATATGTATATATATCATACTATTTGAGGGTAAATTAAATAGTGATATCTATGCAACTATGCATGGGAATAAAAACGGGTATATAAGTTTTAAAAATTGAAAGAAGAAGCTTTTTTTGCAATGTAATCAGGAATACCATATACGTTTGATTTAAAAAAAGCGTAATTTTACAAAAGAAACTGATGTAGTTCTTTTGATGTGCTTTCATCAAATAAGTTGAAAATTAATATTCTTGAAATTGATAAAGAAATGAATAATATATTTATTATTTAATAATTAAATACAATTGAGATAAGCAATAAATAAAAGAACAAGAGTCATAAGTTAAATGCCAATTGATGGAAGGGGAGAATTTGAATGTCGATTAAATTAGTAAATTCGTTTGAAGAAATTGAGTATAAGAAATCTGATGATATTTTTGTGGATGCAAAATCTATAATTGATTCTGCAAGGAGTTATGCAATTTCTACTGTTAATGTATCTTTAATTAAAAGGAATTGGTTGATTGGAAAACGTATTTTTGAAGAGTGTATGCTTGGTGAAGATAGAGCAGAGTATGGTGCAAGTGTAATAAAAAGGTTGTAAAAAAATGACGGAAGAGTATGGCACAGGTTTTTCTAAAACAAATTTATATAGCTTTTATAACTTCTACAAAGCATATCCTGATATTTTCCACTCACTGAGTGGAAAATATTCAATTCTTTTAACGTGGACGCACTATAGGATATTGCTACAAGTGGAAGATCAAAAAGCGCGTAATTGGTATGAAAATGAGGCAATTAGCGAAACTTGGAGTGTAAGAACGCTTCAAAGAAATATTGCTTCCCAATACTATTATCGCTTATTGAAATCTCAACAAAAAGAATTAGTTATAAATGAAATGGAAAAACTAACTAAACCATATCAAAATGATAAGTTAGAATTTATTAAGAATCCTTATTCTTCATAATGGACGATATTCAATGGGTAACATCAGCGAATGTCGTCTTTTTTTCTTTGGTATCTAGGTAAACACCCAATCATTATATTCGCACAGACATATTTTAGAGTGAGGTTAGCCTCAGAAAGGATGAATGTCATGAAAAATAATAATTGTCGTAAGAATCATCAACACTGCCAAGACTTCCGTCCATTAGCAATGTCCTATGTTCGAAGACAACGATGGGGCCGTGTGTATAAAATGGAAGTTGGATTAGAAAGAGGCACGATTTTTAATGAATTAGATAAACCATTCAAGGGGTCACGTGGGATGAGAGGAGTTGAAGTTGAATATGAATAATGAAGAATTTGACAGCTTAATTCAAGAAGGTTGTGAAGGCAATATTCATCAAGATAGTGAACGTTATCGTTATGATTGCGATAATGATTGTGATAATGACTGTGGCTGTAACAATGATTGTGACTGCAATGACGATTGTGGCTGCGAAAGCGATTGTAACTGTGGCTGTGGATGTAACAATGATTGTGGCTGTAATGATGGTTGTCGTAATGATTGCGATGAAGGCGATAATTGCAACATGGATGCTGCCAACAGTGATGCAAGTTGGTATGAAGATACAAGACGCCCTCATCGACCTGTTCGACCTTGCGAAAACGAAGCCGACCGTCGCCGTTGTAGAGCGTTATTAAAACGAATTCAATGCTTGAGCTTTGCTTTATGGGATACTATTCTATTCTTAGATATGCATCCATGTGATGAATGCGCTAAACGTTATTATTGCCGTATTAAACGATTGTTAGATGAATGTATTTGTGTATATGAAAGAAACTGTGGACCACTAAGCGCTCATAGTGTAAATTGTAATGATTATGGATGGCGATGGGTTCATGGAGCTTGGCCATGGGAAGGAAGGGACTAATCTTATGTGGGAATATCAAAAGAGACTACAGTTTCCAGTAAATATTAAAAAACCAGATGCAAAATTAGCTAAACTAATTATTACGCAACTAGGTGGAGCAGATGGTGAAGTCAGTGCAGCCCTTCGCTACCTAAACCAACGATATGTTATGCCTTATCCAGAAGTTGTTGCCCTATTAACAGATATCGGAACTGAAGAATTAAACCATGTTGAAATTATTAGTGCAGTCGTACGTCAATTAACAAGAAACTTATCGATGCAAGAAATTAAAGATTCTGGTTTTGATAGTTATTATGTTGACCATACTTTAGGTATCTATCCAGTTTCAGCAGCAGGGGAATCATATATGGGTTCTTATTTCCAATCAAAAGGGGATCCAATCACTGATTTGCATGAAAATATGGCTGCCGAACAAAAAGCACGGACAACTTATGAAAACTTACTACGTTGTGTAAAAGATGATGATGTTAAAAAAGTATTAGAATTCTTAAGAGCAAGAGAAATTGTTCATTATCATCGATTTGGCGAAGCATTAGAATTTGTTCGTTGTGATTTAGATTGTAAGAACTACTATCACCACAATCCAGCATTTGATAAAAACGGTAAATAAACAAAAGTGAGGTTAATCCTCACTTTTGTTCTATTCTGGTCTCTGATATATATTTCTTTTTATTGTTGTCTTCATAAACATAATATCGCTTAGCATTAAAGCCTTCAATTTCCTCAAGCAGTGTATAACACACTTCAGGCTTTACTTCATCAACTACAGAAGAGTTATCATCCCTAACTAAAATCATGGCACTCTTTGGCTTGATATTCAGTGTAACATGATTATTCATTGAAGCGAAAACTTGTTCACTTAAGCAATCTTTTAAATTGTAATCAAGATTAAATGAACACTCAGCAAACTCATTATCTAAGTTAAGGGCAACATAAACATCAGCTCTTTTAAAGACAAACTGTTTATTTCTAACACAAATTTGTTCATACTCCAAACTTTGAAGACCTGGTAATGCTTGTTTGATTTTTGATAAAGTATGAATATGTTGCATTAATTCATTACTTGAAACATCACTTAATTCTAAACAAGGACGCAATCCAACATCACTTCCATGACTTTTAACTCCAGTTATACCTACTTCACTTCCATAATAGATAGAAGGAATTCCTGGAATCGTAAAGAGCAAAGTATAGACATTCATTCTATCTTTTTCATCACGTAAGGTTGACGCTAAACGATTAACATCGTGATTATCCACAAAGTTATAAAGAGATAAATTGTGATAGATTCCACCTTGAGCAAATTGTCGACTTAATGAATGAGCAATTTCAAAATAGTTTGCATCATTATGTGAAGAATATAAACCTTTATATACTTCATAATTCGTTGTGGAATCAAGCATTTGATCATTAATCCATAGTTTATAATCACCATGAATGACTTCACCCATCAACCAAAAATCAGGATCTTTTAATTTGCATTCATGACGTAATCGCTTAAAAAAGTCTTTGTCCATGACATCGGCGGCATCGAGTCGTAAACCATCAATATGATAATCATCCATCCATGAATGAATGGCTTTGATAATCATATCTCCAACTTGAGGATTACGAAGATTCAATTTGACTAGGTTATAATGCCCACTCCATCCTTCATACCAAAATCCGTCATTGTATGGAGAGTTACCATCAAAGTTTAAATTCATAAACCAATCACAATAGGGTGAATCCCATTTTTTCTCTTGGACATCTTTAAATGCCCAGAATTCACGTCCGACGTGGTTAAATACACCGTCTAAAACAACTCTAATCTCAGCTGAATGGAGTGCATCACAAATATCTTTGAATGATTCGTTGCTTCCTAAACGTTGGTCAATTTTAAAATAATCACGAGTATCATAGCCATGCTCACTTGATTCAAACACAGGCCCTAAATAGAGTGCGTTGACTCCACTTTCTAGTAAATGGGGTATCCATTCTTTTAATTTTAGTAATCGTTGTTGTTCCTCATTATCATTGATGAGAGGAGCGCCACAAAATCCAAGAGGATAGATGTGGTAAAAAATAGCTGATTGACTCCAATGCATATGTGTAACCTCTTTTCTACATAAATAGTATACCAAGAAAATGGAAGGAAATGAACAATCAACTAAAAATTGACGATTCGTAACGATATTAATTATATATATTGATACAATAATTATGAATTGTGATATAATTAATACATATGTATGGAGGCGAAATCATGCTTAAATATAGTTATAAAGCTAAGCAAAATGATGGGACAATTAGCGAAGGAGAATTACTCGCTGTCGACACAAATGATTTTCTAATAAAATTAAAAGATTTACAATTGTATTGTTTAGATTATTCAATTAGTAATGATGATTCATTACATAGTGGATATAAAGTAAAAGGGAAGGCATTAGTTATCTTCACTCGCCAATTATCAACCATGTTATCAGCTGGAGTATCGGTTGTGAAAGCACTTGATATCTTATATGAAAAAACAGAGGCGAATAAACATCGTGAGAGTTTGCGCCTTCTTTATGAAGACCTTCAACAAGGACGTGAATTGTCCATGGCGATGAGTAATCAAGGGAGTGCATATCCAGACTTATTAATTAAGATGATAAAATCAGGGGAAATGAGTGGAACACTCGATATTACACTAGGTAAAATGGCAGACCATTACGAAAAAGAAAATAAGCTTATGAATAAAATTCGTAGTGCAAGTATTTATCCAATTGTTTTGGGTGTTGTTGCTATCTTAGTTGTACTATTTTTGTTGGCTTTTGTAATGCCAAGTTTCTTGAGTTTGTATGATGGACAAACATTACCGTTACCTACTAAAATATTAATGGTTATTAGTGAGTTTATTCAAACTAAATGGTATATCTTACTTCTAGGAATTTTTGTCTTAGGAATCTTAGCTTCTTTCCTAGTTAAAAAACCAACTGTTCGCTATCGACTCGATCGAATGAAATTAACTTTTCCGTTATTTGGAAAATTAAATCGAACGATCCAATCAGCACGCTTTGCTCGAACATTTGCGACGCTCTATGCTAGTGGAATTAATGTTATTGAAGCCTTAACCATTATTTCTGAGATATTGAATAATACGTTTATATCGAAGAAGTTTGAAAACATTATAAAAAAAGTTAGCAATGGAGAATATATTTCAACATCTATTGCTGATGAACATATTTTTGAAGGTATGTTAACTTCAATGATTTATATTGGAGAAGAGTCAGGAAGACTCGATGGAATATTAGAAAAAACGGCCGATTTCTATGATGAAGAAGCCAATGCAGCAACAGCGAAAATGGTAGCACTCATTGAACCTATTATGATTGTTGTTATGGGGTTTATTATTGGTTTTATCATCTTAGCGATGGTTCTTCCAATGTACGGAATGTTGAATCAAGTTCAGTAGAAAGGGGTACTTATGTATTTAATCATATTATTCGAAGGGAAACTAATTCATTTTTACCAAGTTGAAACAACTAAAAATGAGGGGTTTAAAATAACCAAAAACTCCATTCTTAATCTTGAACTTAATGGACTCACAGGCGATGAATATTATCGTTTAGATAAGTTAGTTCCACTTATTAAAAATGAAGTAAAGAGCAAGGGATATAAACGCAAGAATGTGAAGATTGTTATCAATAATCGCCAATTAATTTATCGAGAATTAACAGTTCCTGATGGTGATGAAACACAAACACAAACAATGGTAACCAATGAAATGATTCTGTCACTTAATCTAAGTAACGATTATGTTGTTTCTTATATTGATTTAGGGGTGAGTGAAGAAAGCGGAACGAAACAACGTCGTGTTTTCGCTTCTGCTATTTTAGAGTCAATTTGTCAAGAGTATCTAAGTTTAATGAAGAAATGCGATTTGAAATGTAATTCAATTCAAACAGGTACTGATAATATTATTCAGTTCTTAAAGAAAACAAGTAAAGAAGAAGTGACACTATTTATTGAATACAATCATGATGTGATTCGTAACTTCCTTTTTGAAAATGGTAATTTTATTTTATCAAGAACAACACGCTTAGATAGTGAAATTGAAACAGCGGAAGAATTTGTTCAAACCATTTCGGAGAATGTTGCGAAAATGGATCAATTCCAATTTACTCGAAATCGTTATCAAAGGATTGAAAAAATTGAAGTGTTTGGTCATAGCAAACATCTTGATCATTTTACCGATTTACCATTTGAAGGGAATCGTGCAATTTCATTGATTGATAAACCAAGTGAATTAAGTACTGTTGAAAGTTATTATGCTTTTGTTTCAGCAACTTGTATTCTATTTGCTGGAAATGCTCCAGGATTCTATAGTATTATTAAGTCAAAAAGTCGTAAGAAAGAAAAGATAACGAATGTTCATTTAAGAAAAGTGATTAAAACAGCGATTATTGCTACTGTTGTTACTGTTTTATCTTTTGCGAGTATGTTTGGTTATAACTACTATAAAGAAACTCAATACAATGAACGCAATCAAATCATCCTTGATATGAGTGATGAATACGCTAAAGCTTCAGCTCTAGTTAATAAAGCTTCAACTTATGGTAATTTGAGTAGTATAGCGGAAAATCTCATGGTTGAGAAAACGATGATGATTAAATACACGCAAGAAATATATGATATTTTATTTGGTTATGGTTCAGTTACGATTAGTGGACTAGATTTTAGTAATGGTATCCTTACAATCAATGCTAAGACTGGCTCTGTTGGTGAGTGTAGTGAATACGCAAAAAGGTTAGTAGATAGTCATAAGTTTAGTGAAGTGAGTTATACGGGCTTTACAAGTAATGATGATACATACATTTTTGTGATGGATGCGATAATGGAAGGAGCTGTGATTGTTGATGAAGTTGAGTAAAAGAGAAGCTATTCTTATTCAAGGCTTAATTATAATAACAGCTTTATGTATTATTTCCATTGTTATTGTTCAGCCACAGTGGAATCGATTAAAAATATTGAATGAGGATATTGCGAATGTAGATTCACGTATTATAGAGTATCAATCTAAAGTCGAACTTGCTGATGAAATCAGCAATGATATGAACCAAATTAAATCTGATTCAAAAGATGTAGCTAGTTATGTTTATGATATCATGCATAACTATCAAGTTGATAAAACAATTCAAAGCATTAGTTCTAAACATGGTTTGAATTTAAAATCAATGCTTATTAGTGATGATGAAACAAATCTTCCTTTTGTTGAATTAAGTAAAGAAGATTTAGAAGATGCAATTATTAATGGCACTTATATGCCGAATGAACGTCGATTAGTTATTGACTTAAGGGCTGAATGCTCACCTCAACAAGCAACTAGTTTTATTGAAGAAATAAACAATTTAAATAAAAGTCTATTCGTTGGTTCATTTACTATATCAAATGAAAATACACCGTCTGCCGATTTTGTTTTAATATTTGATGAATTAGACCAAACAGCTTTTAACTAAAGAAAGGAGAATTCTTATGCAAAATAGAAAAGGGATTGGAATCGTCACAGTACTGGCTTTTCTTGCGTTAGCTTTAATTCTATTTGCAGGAATGGTGATCACCTTTCAAAGCTCAGCGGCGAGAGAAGCGAGTGAGTTTGATGAGCAACAAGTACTGTTAATGGCTCAGTCTTATAGTGAATTAATAAATGATAAATTAACGAATGAAGAGGAATTACAAAAAAACTTGATAGCTAAGGCGAATGGTAGTGGCAATTTAATTATTGATTCTGAAATTAAGGATATTTCTACTACAGTTAAATATGATACAGGTAGTTTGGGTTGTTTAACTGACACATCAGAGGATGGAACAGCTACAACAGAGGTGTGCACGTTACCTGTTGAGATTGAGACAACAAGTACGTTAAGTAGAATTTCACGTAAAGCGGTATCAAGGACAATTAAGAATAAAGCAGAAATTACTAGAACGACAGTCACGACAACTGCTGGTGGGCAATTTACTGGAATTGGTGATTATGATGATTATGCGTTAGTTACCGAATTACAGGATAAACAATCTTTTGAAAAGGCAGACTATATGCCTGGTATCGGATATTTTATTAATAAAAATGGAACGAGAATATACATTAGAGGAAGCACTAAATTCAATACCAATTTACCTGAACTGGCTGTGAGCCCACTTCCGAGTGATTCAGATAATTATGAAACGTGCACAAAGAATATTGTGAGTAGCTGTATACTAAGCAAAACTGTAAATGAAAATTTTGAAGTTAATGCAAAAACATCAGATAATGAGAAGCCTATATTTATAGTTGTACCAGATAAAACAGTTTTAGGAGATATCAATGTTTATATTTCTGTTGGTGGAAATCAAAGCGTTATTTTTTATCTTGAGGGAAAATTAACATTAAATGGAGCAAAGATATACCGCGATTCCATAGATAATTCGGAGGGTTTTGTATTACTTATGAGTGATACGACTAGCGAGTTAGAATTAACTAGTGATCCTCATTATGAAGGAATGGTATATATGCCTAAAGGAAGTATTAGGAATGACGCATCCTCTCATTTAGAGTTTGGAGGAAAAGCATCTTTTAATGGTGTTGTAATCATAGGAAAGCTGGAAACGGTCACGACAAAAAATATTTTTTCTATTGAATATGAAAGACAAAACTTAGGAAACCTATGTTCAGGAGCTAATTATTGTCCATTTCCTATTCCTGGTGGAGAAGGGGAAGGCGAAGGAGAAGGCGGCGGAACAGGTGAACCTGTTATAACCACAACCTATTCTTCAGGAGGTATAAAATATGCGAAATAAGCATGGTTTTACACTAATTGAAATGGTAGTTTGTATTGGCTTGTTAGCAATGCTTGGTTTATTCATGGTGACATCTTATACAGCAATATCACAGATGAATGCAGAGGTATTTAAGGAACGAGAATATATTCAAGAATCATTATACAAATTTTATGGTAATAAAGAAGGACTTGAAAATTACGGTGAGGTTGACATATCAATCAGTTTAGGAACTAATAGTAAATGTGCTGTTCTTAGGGATCCAAATAATGGATTGCTTGCATTAGGTAATTGCTCATGAGAAATAAAAAGGGATTTACATTAGTTGAATTAATCGTAGTGATTGCCTTGTTATCAATTTTAGGAGTAGGGCTTGGTGTTTATTTGAATACAACATTAACAACCTATAATGATTCTCATAAGTATAACGATTTACAAAATCGATGTGATGTTATTGCTGATAGAATGTCGGAACAGTTTAGGTATTATGATAAAGAGCTAAAGTTAGATGATACATCTACTTCTAATAGAAAATCAATTCTAACTGTTAATTCAAAAATTGTTGAAATAAAGAATGATGTTACAACACTTCTTCATGAAGATTTATTAGATGGACTTGATCATAATCAAATCTTGTTTGCGTATGACTCTTCAAACAGTAATTTATATATTACTTTGAGACTAGCAGAAGATGCAGAAGAGACCCCCTTTGAATATCGATTTACAGTGCATATGTTGAATAAGCCAAATGTATTATGCGGGAATGGTGTTTGTGATGGTGTTACAAGTTATCCAGTCCTCATATACAAATAAAAAAAGTACCGAAGTACTTTAGTTAAAGAATTGAAGATACCAAGTAATGATTTGTGTTCCTGAGAGAGATGCTATGGCAATCCCAACAACTAAGAAGGGACCTAATGCCATATGTGCTTTACCTTCTACATGTTTCACAACCATTAAGTAACCTGCATAAATGCCAGCACTTATGATGCCAATTAATGCAGCTAGAACAATGTTTGAAGCACCAAGTAATGCGCCTGCACTTGCCATTAACTTCACATCTCCTCCACCAATGCCACCTTTGCTAAGCCAAGCAATGAGGCCTAAAGGAACAGATATGAAAAGAGAACCGATAAGTGCTGATGAGATTGTATTGCTTTGAATTAGAAGCGTACAAAGGGCTAACGCAAGTAATATGAAATGGGTACCATCGAGTATTTCCATGGTGTCAATATCAATGAAAGCAACTACGATGCAAACGCATAGAAGGATTGCTTCAATGACAAATAACCAAGAAACACCATAGACATGAAAGGCGAGTAAGAAAGCAAGACCTCCTAGTAGTTCCACAAAGGGATAACGAAGAGGAATTGGGTCACCACAGTAACGACATTTACCTTTCAAGAATAGATATGAAAAGACAGGGATTAAATCAATAGGCATTAAGCGGTGGTTGCATTGAGGACAAAAGGAATAACCTTTTGAAATACTTAAATGAATGGGGTATCGATAGATACAAACATTTAAGAAAGAACCAATGACAATGCCTAGAATAAAGATATATGAGTATAAAATGACTTCCATAATAATGCACCTCGCGTTATTATGATACACTATTTAAGAGTAAAAAGGAACAGGTGATGAAGAATGAGAAAAAATATTCGTATTGGGGAAGTTTTAATTGAAGATAAAATTATAACGGAAGAACAATTAGAGAGAGCGTTAAATATTCAGAAAAAAGAAGGAAAAAGGCTCGGCGAAGTATTAATTCAAAATGGTATGGTGACTGAATATCAAATGTTGACTGCTTTAGGTAAACGCTTGAATTTACGTTTTGAACCGAACATCAACGCTTTACTAGAAGTTGAAGCTGCTAATTATCTCTCTGAATCAATTGTAAAGAAACATCAAATAGTTCCTCTTTATGTGAAAGAAGGGATTCTTCATGTTGCGACAGCAGATCCTCTAGACTACTTAGGGTTAGATGACATTACGATGTCAAGCGGATTAGAAGTTATGGCTTGTATTGCTCCTGCTGTTGATATTAAAGAAGCTATAGAAAAAATCTATGCGAGAGTGAATACGCAACAAGTTTTGGAGAATATTAATAATGAGTATGAAGATTATTCTTCTCGTTCATTCTCACTTGAAGATTTTGACCAAGTCAATGATAAAATTGATGCTTCACCGGTTGTTCAATTAGTAAACTCAATGATACGTGAAGCCATTCAAGTAAATGCGAGTGATATTCATATTGAACCATTGCCTGCTCAAACAAGAGTTCGTTTTAGAGTGGATGGGAGTTTATATGACCATACAATACTAAAAAATAATGTACATGAATTATTAATCACACGGATTAAGATTCTTTGTGGATTAAATATTGCGGAAAAAAGAATTCCTCAAGATGGTGGATTCTCAATTAGTTTCTCTACGGGTAAAGTTGATATGCGTGTTAGTACATTACCGACAATTTATGGAGAAAAGATTGTTATTCGTCTTCTTGGTTCTGATAAGAATATTAATTATAGTTTAGATCAACTAGGATTAACGAAAGATAATTATGATAGAGTGAGTAAAGCTTTATTAAATAGTAATGGAATTATTTTAATGACTGGACCGACAGGAAGTGGGAAGACGACAACATCGTATTCAATTCTTCAAAAGGTAGCTTCACCAACGATTAATGTTGTTTCGATTGAAGACCCGGTTGAAAAACAGTTTACGAACATTAACCAAATTCAAGTGAATGAGCGAGTGGGTTTAACGTTTGCGACTGGCTTGCGTTCTGTTTTACGTCAAGACCCGGATGTTGTTATGATTGGGGAAATTCGCGATGAAGAAACGGCGAATATTGCGATTCGTTCAGCAATTACTGGACATCTTGTTTTATCAACTTTGCATACGAATGACGCTGTTTCTACGATTCCAAGACTTGAAGATATGAGTATTGAACCTTATTTAGTGGCCGCATCGCTTCGCTGTGTTATTGCGCAACGTTTAATAAAGAAGATTTGCCCTCATTGTAAACACGAAAGAGTGCTACAAGAAAATGAGAAGAAATTATTAAAGGTTGAGCTTGATACTGTCTATGAAGCTGAAGGTTGTGATTACTGTAATCATACAGGGTATAAAGGACGTATGGGAATTCATGAAGTGTTATTAATTGATCGAGAAATAGCTAGAATGATTTCTGCTCGCGAAGATATTGATAAGATTAAAGCTATTGCGGAATTAAAAGGAATGAAAACTTTACGTGAAGAAGCCATTGATTTATTAAGACGAGGAATTACTAATATTGACGAAGTCGTTAAATTAGTTTATTCCATAGAATAGCGAGGTACACCATGATTGAACAATATTTGAATAAAGCGAGAGCGATGAAAGCGAGTGATTTGCATTTTACTTATGCATTACCTCCAATGCTTCGAGTTCGTGGTGAGTTGTTAGCTATTGATGATATGACTTGTGATGATGTTCTTCTAAATAATTTAGCGATGGAAACACTGCGTTCTAATGAACAAGAATCATTTAATTGCGGACATGATGTAGATACGGCTTTTACAGGAAATGATGGTTATCGTTATCGTTTAAATGTATATCGACAAAAAGACCATACAAGTTTAGCGATTCGTTTACTAAATGACCATATTCCAACCATGGAAGAGTTAAGTCTACCTCCTGTTTTACATCAATTATGTGAGTTGCCACGAGGCTTAGTTCTTGTGACTGGCCCCACAGGAAGTGGTAAATCAACATCGCTAGCAGCCATGATTGATGAAATTAACAGAAAAAAGAAGTGTCATATTTTAACCATGGAAGATCCAATTGAATATGTTCATACTCATAAATTGAGTATGGTCAACCAACGTGAGATAGGAAAAGACTCTGGTTCTTATCTGGAAGCTCTTAAGAGTGCTTTACGTGAAGACCCTGACGTTATTTTAATCGGAGAGTTACGTGACTATGAAACCATTTCTTTGGCTGTCTCAGCCGCTGAAACAGGCCACTTAGTATTTGCTACTTTGCATACTCGTGGTGCGACTCAAACAGTCGATCGGATGATTGATGTTTTCCCAGCTCATCAACAAGGACAAATCAGAACCCAATTAGCTAACTGTTTGAAGGCAGTAGTATCTCAACAGTTATTGCCTAGAGAGGATCAAGAGGGAAGAATTGCTGCCTTTGAAGTCATGCTTGTTAATGATGCAGTAGCTAACTTAATTCGTGAAGCGAAGACTTTCCAAATTCCATCAGTTATGCAAACAAACTTAAAAGATGGCATGGTTTTATTAGACAATGACCTTTCTAATTTAGTTAGAAATAATATTATTACGATGGAAACTGCTTTAACAAAATGCAATGACCCTTCAATCATAAGAAAAGCAATGCGATACTAAGGAACTTAAGGTTCCTTTTTTTTCGATAAACTTTCATTTAATCTTCATCTGTTTTTCACAAACTTTGCCTATACTCATCATGAAAGAGATGCTATTCCCTTTTCATAACTCCTAAAAAACATCTCTTTCTACTATGATAAAAGGAGGAAAGAACATGAACTTATTATCATTGAATTTACATTCTTATCAAGAAAAGAATGCTTACGCTAAATTAGCTATGGTGGCTGATGCTATTATTAATCAAAAAATAGATGTAATCTGTTTATGTGAATGTGCTCAATCAATCTTAGCAAAAACAATTAAAGGTGAAATTAAAGCAAATAATGCTGCTTATATTATTCAGCAATTGATTCAAGAAAGAAGTGGATTGCATTATGAGTTACGTTATACAACGACTCATATTTCCTATTTAGGTTATGAAGAAGGATTAGCTATTTTATCAATTTATCCTGTTCATTGTGACTTTAACTTCTTTATTAGTAAACAAAGGCATTATTTATCAAATAAATCTAGGAAGGCTTTACAAGTTATTCTTAATATTGATGAACAACAAATAGCCATTTATAATGCTCATTTTGGTTTTGATACTAAGAATAAATTCATTGATCAATTTCATCGAATTCATACTTATATTTCTTTCTTTAATTATCCAACGATAATAAGTGGTGATTTTAATATTGATTCTAAGAGCCAAGAATATTATGAAATGATGCAATATGGTTATCAAGATTGTTCTTCTTTAAATGAACAAAGTAAACATGAACCTACATGGTTTCAGGGTAAGGCTAAAGGTCATTTAGATTATATTTTAACTGAAACTAAGATACGATTACTTGATTATTCTTCAATGTTTATTCACCAAAGGGTTTCAGACCATCTTGGTGTCTGTGCTTCTTTACAACTTTAGCTATTCAACCTGTTTTATTTGCTAGTTTTTGTTCATACTAAAGTAAGGTGAAAATATGGACAACATGAAACTAGCATTATTTAATTTCTCAACTTTTATATCCGTTTCCACAATCAATTCTCAATTGATTCCTTTTTTAAATGATCAAGGTTATTCTCCATCTGATAAAGGATGGATACTAGGAATAAGCGCGCTAGCTTCCATTATCTTTGCTAGTGTCATTGGTATCAAGAGCGATACAAGTGGGAAGCTAAAGCCCTCGTTCATAGCCTCTACATGCTTATTTGTCTTAACCTCTTGCTTAAGTTTTTTATATTCTGGTGCTCCTTGGTTAATGATGGGAAGTATTATTATCATGTTCGGTATAGTGAAAGAAGTCATGAGTATCAATGAAACATGGGTATTTCAAATAGAACCAGAGAGATTTGGTAAGTTTCACTGCTTTAGTGCACTAGGATTAGTTAGTGGTTCTTTACTAGCAGGTTATTTACATGAATACTATGGAGCATGGGCTTTATGTATTTTATGTATTATTGCTTCAACTCTCTCATTATTTCTAAGCTTCATGATTAAAGATACTGATTCAAAACAAAAGGGTAGTATTACTTTAAAAAGCATCAAACAACTATTCATGAATAAACAATATGCACTTTACTTAATCATCCTTTTTTTATTGATGATAAGCGGCTTTGCTGATTCATTTGTAGTTGTTGATAAGTTAATCGATGCAGGTGGAAGTCGTGTCATTGTATCCTTTAAGTTTGCTATTCAATCTATGATGGAAATACCTTTATATTTATTTTCAGTTAAACTATTAAAAAAGATTAAACCTCAACATTTACTCATCTTCGCATCTTTTATGACAGGTGTTAAATTTACTCTATATGGTTTAGTTTCAACTCCTATACTTATCTTAGTCGTTGCTGCTTTACAAATCTTTACTCATCCAATTCTTGTTCTATGTAGTAAAGTTCTTATTCAAGAAGTAACAGGTAAAGAACTAGCTAAAACAGCCCAAATTGTTGGCTTTGCTATTTACTTTGGACTTAGTGGTTTTATAACTCCAGTACTTGGCGCTTATTTAGTAGAACAATTTGATTTCAATATAACGCTTTATGGATTTGCTGCATTATCACTTATTCCTACATTATTAAGTATTTACCAATTAAAAAGGTACAAGAATAAGGTATAATAGAGATTGCAGAAAAGGGGATTATTATGAAAACTTACTTAATTGATTTGGATGGAACAATGTACCGAGGAAATGATCAAATTCAAGGTGCCATAGATTTTATTGAATATTGTCAAGATAAGCAAATTCCTTTCTATTTTCTAACCAATAATGCGACTCGTACACGCAATGAAAATGCTGAGCATATGTTAGCTCTAGGATTTAAAAATATTGTGCCTGAGCAGTTCTATACAAGTGGTATGGCTGCTATTTCCTATGTCAGCGAGCTTAATCAAAAAGCTCATGCTTATTATTTAGGTGAAGCAGGTTTAAAAGAAGCCTTTGATGGTAGTAATTTAATTTATGATGAAGTTCATCCTGAATATGTATTAGTGGGAATGGATAAAATGGGGAATTATGATAAGTATTCACAGTTACTTCATTTATTACTTAATGGAGCTACATTGGTTGCTACGAATGATGATCGACGTTTACCTTATGGTAATTCCTTTAAGATTGGTAATGGCGCTATCATAGCGATGCTTGAGTATGCTAGTAATCAAACAGCTATTAAGATAGGGAAACCGCACCTTCCTATCATTGAAGCAGCTCTTTCATATTTTGGCTTATTGAGTAAGGATGTATGCCTTATCGGAGATAACTTAGAAACAGATATACAACTAGGTATAAAGGCTAATATTGAGACTATCTTTGTGGATAGTGGTGTCCATAGCTTTATGGATATTGAACGGCTTAACATCAACCCTACTTATCAAGTTCACTCATTAATAGAATTGATTGATTAATTTAAGCATATTATGGAACAGGTGAGACAATGAAGACAGACTTGTTCCTTTTATTATATTCTCTTTTAAAAGCATTTTTACCTTTACCATCATTAGAAGCAGTCTTGGTTCCCTTCTGCTTAGCCAATCCCCATAGGAGTGTCTATTATGCGCTTATAAGTGGGGTAGGAACATTTCTAGGTGCGAATATAGGTTATGAATTAGCCAAGCACTATGGAGTAGAAATAGCCTTAAAATTCATGAGTAAAAAAGACTTAGAACAAGGTGAAAAAGCCTTAAATAAATATGGAGTTTTAGCCATCATTGTTGGAGCGATTACCCCCTTTCCCGATTTTATTCTTGCTTATGTAGCAGGAATATATCAAATGAAGAAAGGTCTATTCCTATTCCTTGATGGAGGATGTCGATTTATCCGTTCACTCTTAATCGCTTTACCATTAACAACATTAGCTAACCATTTTGAAATAGGGAAATATTCAACCATCTTATCTGTTTTGATTCTCCTCTATTTTCTTTTGAAATACGTGTTCCACAAATCGAGGTAAAACAACATCAAGTTCATCAAGTTCAGGATGCCATTGAACAGCCCAGATAAGCTCATTCTCAATGGCTTCAATCCATCCGTCATCACTAACCGCACTCAATATAAAACCTTTTGGACAAGTTGCAAGTGCTTGATGATGATAAGAATTAACAAGTGATATTCCTTTTACAAAGGAACTACTTGGATGAGTAAGTATTTGATGAGTAGTACTTTGATGATTTTCAATATGTTGGGCAAGTTTAGTGCCATGTGCAACAGCAATTACTTGAATTCCTCGACATAAACCAAAGATCGGTTTTTTGGCAGCTTCAAATAAACGAAGCAACTCAAAATCTAGTTCATCAATCTTAGCATCAACACACAAGGTATGAGACTCTATTACTTCATCATAAATAAGGGGATCAATGTCATCACCCCCAGGTAGTAATAAACCATCACATTCATTAATAATTTCAGAGAGATTTTGCTGAGGATAAATCATTCTAACATGAACTCTTAGAGCATTGAGTCGATCAATTAAAGGAGTAGAACACTGATAGCGATTTCTTAAGTCATTATAACGAACTGGAATACCCAGTATGCATTTCATAGCATCACCTAAAATATTATATGAATATTCAGCAAAATCGTTACAAAATTCGACAAATGTCTTAATACTAGTTGACAATTATTATGAAACAAAGTAGAATTTATTCAGGTAGCAATACCTCTTTCATCTTAACCTAACTTACTTTTCTTCCCCCACCCATTATTGTAAGTTAGTTCTCCCCCAAAGTTAAGGTGATCGTATGCATCATTGAAGGCACTTTCAACAAGTGTCTTTTTTGTTAGCGAAAAATATAAGAATTTATGATAAAATAGTTTCATTGAGGTGATAGACATGGTTGAGTTTCATGATTATATATTTAAAAGAGATGAGTTTACACATCTTCGTGAAACAGTTCGTGTCATTGCTTTAGATAAGGGCCAATTTGCCTTTTTGAAAATAGAAGGTGAAGATGAATTTGGCGTTAGAAGCCATATTGAGACCATTGGTGGTGGATTAGAATTAAATGAGAGTCATGAAGAAGCCATTAGGCGTGAAGTCCTAGAAGAAACAGGACGTGATTGTCGTATCCTTGCTTTCATTGAGGATATCCTTGATGAATATTATTTAATTAATAGAAAAACACTCTCTCATTTTTATCTTGTGGAGCTTTTGAATGTTCAACAACCCGTTAACTATCAAGGCAGTGAAAAGAATTTGATTAAGGGAGTAATTTTATTAAATAAAGAGGAAGTATTAAAACGATATCAACATCACAACCCTCATAACATAGAAGCTCTCATCTATCAACGAGATGCTCATGCTTTTAATGAATACTTGAAAGGAACTAATTATGAAGAAAAAAGAGATTAAGAAAATTAATGAAGCAAAAATACAAAATGATAAATTAAGTCGCTATCAATTGTTTTGTGGAATAGCCATGATTGCGATAGCTATTCTTACTTCAATCAAGCTCATTCCAGCTTTACTCTGCTACCTAGCTTTAACGATTATTGTTTGGATTAATGCATATGTAGCTAAATGTCAGAATGCCTTAGCTAATGATAAAAAAGCGAGAAACTATTTCTTGTTTTCAATCTTAATGGCAATACTTGTTACATGTGTTTTTGTAGTTGGCTTAATTATCGGTTAATTTAAAAGAGTAGGAGATGACTTCATGAACTTTATGAAATAAATGATGAGATTAAAAAAATATCCAAACTTTATGAAATATTTGATGAAGATAGTCGACTTAATCGTACAAAATCAGCACGCGTAGAATTCTATACAACTGTCAAATATATTGAGCAATATTTACAACCTAACAATAAAATACTCGATATTGGTGCAGGTGCAGGTGAATATAGTTTATATTTCGCAGATAAAGGATATGAAGTAACGGCTCTAGAATTGGCTCAAGCTAATATTGATGCTTTTAATAAAAAAATAAAAGCTGAACATCGTATTACATTAAATCAAGGGAATGCTATTGATTTAACTCAATATGCAGATAATAGCTTTGATATAGTACTCTTGTTTGGACCTCTATATCACTTACATAACGAAGCTGATCGACAAATTTGTATCGCTGAAGCTAAACGAGTATGTAAGGACAATGGAACAATCTTCTTTGCGTTCATTTCTAATGATATGGTTATCATGACTGAATTTATGTTTGATCAAGATTTCTTTAGTAAACAAGATTATCATCATGATACTTTTAAGGTCACTGATTTTCCTTTTGTCTTTTTTACTCTTGATCAAATTAGAGATATGCTTCATGATGGACAAGTCCATATTGAAAAAGAAGTAGCAGCTGATGGGCTAAGTGAATTGCTAGCGAATAAAATTAATGCACTAGATGATTATAGCTATCAACAATATTTAAAGTATCATTTTTATTGTTGTGAGAAGAAAGAATTAATTGGATATAGTAATCATCTTCTATTTATCGCAAGAAACTAAAATAAGAATAAACCCCGAAGGTCATTGACTTTCGGGGTTATTGCATCTTAAGTGCTTGGTGAAGAACATCGAGATCCTGCTTTGCACTTTCAGCGAAGAGAATCTTGCAAGCATCGTCACTGGTGTAACGAGGAATTATATGAAGGTGCATGTGATTAACACTTTGACCAGCAACTTCATGGACATTAGACAAGAGGTTTAAGCCTTTAGCATCAAGTTGTTTTACTAAATGATTCCCAACCTTTTTAGCAATAATCATACAATGAGCAAGTGTTTCCTCATCAGCTTCTAGATAATTATCAAAATGCTGCTTTGGTAGAACTAAAGTATGTCCTTTTGTACATTGAGCCATGTCTAATATAGCCAAACAACGATCATCTTCATAGAGAATAGCAGCGGGAATTTCCTTCTTAACAATTTTACAAAATACACACATAATTAAACCTCCTAGATAACTCTATTTTACCATGAATCATTACCAAGCGAAATATATTCAGTCTTAAATCAAAAAAAAGATAACGTAATTGTTATCTTAATTTCATTTATTGAACAATGTAGTTCGGTGCTTGTACTTTAAATGCATTAAATGCATCGATATCATAAAGTGTAAAGTTGTACTTATTTAGATAATAAGCAAAGGCATCATCTTGAATTGTTTGATTTGTTGCCATAACTTTAATCGCTAAATCTTTGAAGTTTTCAGCATTTGAATCAATAACCTTCACAACGTAGAATGAAGTCAAATCAAGATTAAATTGAATTTGATCAATAACTGTATTAGGTTCAGTAATCTTACTTACATTTGCCCAAACATTGGCTGGTAAACCATTTTCATTAGTAAGAACTTGTGTTTCACCGTTGAAGTTTTCAGTAATAGCTTCTAGTTCAGTTACAACATCTTTAACTTCCTTACCTTCTTTAATCATAGCTAAGGCCTTTGTAGCAGTTTCTTCGCTATCAGTTTCAAATACTTGGACTTGCATTGGTTTATATTTGGCAATAATATTAGCGAAATCATCCGCTAAATATTTATCAGTAATTTTACCAGAACGAGCCGCTAATAAAACACGTTCATTGAAGTAATCTTCTTCAGTTGCATACCCAGTATCTTTAAGGAATTGCTCCCATTTTTCTTCACCGACATAAGTTTTTAATGTAGCTAATGATTCTTCAGCTTCTTTTTTAATTTCATCAGTTAAAGGTATTTCTTTTTCAACAATAATCGCTGATACTTTATTAATAATAGAAGTAACAGCTCCTTGTGATTTTAAACCTTCATAAATATCACCTTTAGTAATCTTCGTGTTACCAATTGTAATTAATGCAGTACTTTCATCACTGATTCCAGAAACGGCATCTTTACAACCACTAATCATGAATAATAAGGCAACACAACATGTACATAGTATTTTTTTCATCTTGGTTCCTCCTATTCCTTAATTCCCATATAAGTCTTCAAGGCTGTTTCTAATGCAGGCTCAGAGAAGACAATGTTTAATTCTTTAGCTTTATCCCAAACGATTTGAGCAATCATTTCAGGGTAGTAAGTATCAATCGCTGTATAGATTGATTCTTTAAGACCTTCATCAGCTAATAAAGCAGCTTTATCAGTTTCTGTAACAACGATTTTATGACGTCCATATTCAGTTTGAATCCATTCGCTAACCACACCTTTTTCTTGTGCAAGAGCAGCTTTTTTGAATTCTTCAACAAATGAAGTATCGCTATCAACATAACCTAAGTTACCACCAGCATCTTTTGTTGAGTCATCAGAGAATTCTTTAGCAACTTCAGCAAATGTCTTACCATCAGCTAAAGCTTTATCAATGGCATCTAATTTTGTTTGTTCTTCTTCAGTTGCAGTTTCTGGATCACCCATTTTAACTAAGATATGAGAAACAGTTCTTGATTTCTTTTCATCATAAATCTTAGTGAAAAGTGTTTCAAGTTGAGCATCATATTGTTCATGCTTCATTGTTTGCATTTTCAAGTAATGAGTGAAGTATGCTTCTAAATCATCAATGCTAGTGTATCCACTAGATTGTAGTCCTTGTAGTAAAGCAGCTTCCCAGTTATCTCCATAGTATGCTTGGTAGTTTTGACGAATACCTGATACTTGAGCAGCAATTTGACTCTTTAATTCTTTGCTTGTAGGAACAGCTTCTTCAGCAACGGCTCTTTCAAAATACATGTATAGCATTTTAGTGCCTAGTGATGTCGCAGAATCACTTGCTCCATATAAGTCAGAATATAGGTCATCGGCAAAGATATTAGTGTCATCAATCGCAGCAACGACATCTTTTCCATCAACATTTTTCCCTGGAAGTTTTCCAGAATTTATATCGTATGCATAATAGCCAACTCCTGCGAATAGGATAACAGCTACAAGTGCTACGAACCAATTTTCTTTTATTTTATCAATCATAATAACCTCCTAATTGATTATCTGCTCTATTATAGATTAAATAAGTGGAAAATGCAATTTTTTCAGTAGTCTTCACAATCTTTTCCATAATTCTTCACCTAAACTTCGCATTAAATGCAAAAAGTTGATAAAAACATAGAATTATGCGCAAATTCAATCGAAATTTAAGTGCTAATGCGATATAATTAACTATGTGTCTTTAAATGATTAGAAACAGATAAAAAAATAATCGTTAAATTTGTTTGCTTAGTCAAAAGATGGTAACATAATAAGGAAGATAAGAGAGGTATAAAATTATATGTCCCAATTAGAAATCAAAAATTTGCACGTCAGTGTTGACGGAAAAGAAATATTAAAAGGTGTTGATTTAAATGTCAACAAGAATGAAATTCATGCCTTAATGGGTCCTAATGGAAATGGAAAGTCAACGTTGTTGGCAGCCATTATGGGAAATCCTAAATTTACAGTAACTGAAGGTTCTATCATTTTTGAAGGTAAAGATGTCCTTGAAATGAGTGTTGATGAACGAAGTAAGGCTGGACTATTTATTGGTATGCAATATCCTCAAGAAGTTGCTGGAGTAACTAATTCAGATTTTTTAAGAGCGGCAATGAATGCACGTCGTGAAAAACCAATTCCTTTATTTAAGTTTATTAAGGAAATGGAAGGTACAATTAAAGACTTACAAATGAAACCAGATTTAGCTCATCGATTCTTGAATGAAGGTTTTTCTGGTGGAGAAAAGAAACGTAATGAAATCGTGCAAATGAAATTATTACGTCCGACACTTGCTATGTTAGATGAAATTGATTCAGGTCTTGATGTTGATGCTTTAAAAGTCGTTGCAGAAGCTATTACTCATTTACAAACAGAAACTGAAATGGGGTTAATGGTTATCTCTCATTATGAACGTTTTTACCAATTACTACAACCAACTCATGCACATGTATTGCTTGATGGAAAAATCGTTGTAAGTGGTGGTATTGAACTAGTTACTAAAATTGATACTGAAGGTTATGATTGGATTGAAAAAGAGTATGGAGTTAAAGTTATTGATGAAGAAAAGAAGGCAAAGGTTTTCTCATTAGGCTCGTGTGCAGCTCAAGTTAAAAAAGGTGCATAGTATGGATAAGACAATAAGAATCAATGATTCAACCTTTCATAAAGTTGAATGCACGGGTGATGAGGTCTTAACTATTCAAATCCAAAAAGGAATCCATGCTGTTTTATATATTGAAAGTGTCTCTATGAATAAAACTAAGTTGCATATTGAACTTGAAGAAGAGGCCAACCTTAACTTATTAATGTGGAATGAAAGTAGTACTTCTCACTTAGATTGTGTTGTCAATCTTCAACGTAATTCATCTTGTCTTGCCACTTTTGGTGAAATGAGTGATGGTGATGTTGAAGCAAGAGTTGTGTTTAATTTAACCGGTGAGGGTAGTCGTGTTGATGTTCGTTCAGCAAGTATTGTTAATAGTAAGAAAGAATTTGATTTTGAGTGTATTCATCATGCACCTCATACTGTTGGAATCATGGAAAACTATGCGGTTGTAAGAATGAATGGGAAGTATAAGATGGTGGATACCGGTAAGATTGTTAAAGGTGCCTTTGATAGTTCAAGTCACCAAACAACACGTGTCCTTACCATGAGTGAAAAACAAGTAGCTGAAGTAACCCCTCTTTTATTAATTGATGAAAATGATGTACAGGCGAGTCATGCGACTACTTTAGGTCAACCTGACGAAAATCAATTATATTATTTACAAACAAGAGGTTTATCGCGAGAAGAAGCTTTGGGATTAATTACCATTGGTTATTTAATGCCAATTGCCAATGCAATCGATAATGAGGAATTGAATAAGGAATTAACTCATAAAATTGAAATGAAGGCAGGGATATCATGTTTAATGTAGAATTGATTAGAAAAGACTTCCCAATGTTAAATGGGAAAATGATGCAAAATAATCCACTAATCTATCTTGATAATGCAGCAACTACGTTTAAGCCACAAGCTGTTATTGATGCCGTTGTTCATTATTATGCTGATTTAGGTGTTAATTGTCACCGTGGTGACTATGAATTGAGTTACCAAGTAGATACAGAATATGAAGCTTGTCGTAAGGCAGTAGCTAAGTTTATTAATGCTGAAGAGCGTGAAATTATCTTTACTTCAGGAGCCAGTGCTTCACTTAATTTAGTTGCCTATGGATATGGACGTAAGTTCGTTAAAAAAGGAGACATTGTCTTGAGCTGTGAAGCTGAACATGCGAGTAATATTCTTCCTTGGATGAAATGCTGTGAAGAAACAGGTGCTGAGTTAGACTTTATCCAACTAGATGATGCTGGTCGTCTAACGATTGAAAACTTTAAAAAGGCAATGAATGAGAAGGTTAAAGTAGTTGCGATTGCTCAAGTAACGAATGTGCTTGGTTATGAAGTACCAATGAAAGAAATCTGTAGAATTGCACATGAATATGGGGCGATTGTCATCATGGATGCCGCGCAGAGTGCTCCTCATATGTTAATAGACATGAAAGAGATTGACTGCGACTTTATGGCGTTCTCAGCTCATAAGATGTGTGGACCTACAGGTATTGGTATTCTCTATGGTAAATTTGAATTACTACAGGTCACTGACCCCTTTATGTTGGGTGGTGGAAACAATGCTCGTTTTGATATGTGTGGTAATATCTTATTAAAAGATGCTCCCTATAAATTTGAAACAGGAACACCTGCAATTGAAGCCGTGCTTGGTTTCCATGCAGCTATTCAATATTTGATGGACTTAGGAATGAATAATATTCATGAATATGAAATGAAACTTCATGATTATGCCATAGAAAAAATGAAGAAACTAGATAATCTAGTTATTTATAATTCTGAGGCAGATGGTGGAATTATAACGTTTAATGTGAAAGATGTATTTGCTCAAGATTCAGCAACCTTCTTTAATTCAAGAGGAATTGCTGTCCGTGCTGGGCAACATTGTGCTAAGTTATTAATGGATAAACTTCAAACAAGTGCAACGATTAGAGCTAGTTTCTATTTCTATAACACGGTTGAAGAGATTGATCAGTTTATTGATGCTTGTTCACAAGCAACAATTGAAAATTGTTTAAATGTATTTTTTTAGAAAGAAGGTATAGTATGTCAGAAATTATGAATGATCCGATGATTTTAAGACAAATATTAATGGACCATTATGAATATCCAAGAAACCATACATTAACAAAGGATCCTACCTATTTGCGTAGACATATGGCTAGTGATTCTTGTATTGATGATATCGTTGTGGAAGCTAAGATTAAAAATGACATCATTGAAGATGTACGTTTTGATGGTGTTGCTTGTACGATTGCAACGGCAGCAACATCAATTATGAGTGAATTATTAATCGGTAAGAGTATAACTGAGGCTTTGAATATTATTGATAACTACCATCGTATGATTGATCAAAGAGAGTATGATGAAGAATTACTGGAAGAAGCTATTGCTTTGCATACAGTAGGTAAACAAGCGAATCGTATTAAGTGCGCTACGATTGGCTGGAAAGCCATTGAAGAAATCATTCATGAAAGTGAGGCTAAATAATGAAAAACAATATCCCTCAACAAGAAGATTATAAATATGGTTTTCATGATAAAGATGTAAGTATCTATAATACGGGAAAAGGGCTGACGAGTGAAATCGTCCGCCTGATTTCTGCTAAGAAAAACGAACCAGAATGGATGCTAGAATACCGTTTAAAAGCCTTTGATCAATTTACTAAGATGGAAACTCAAAAATGGGGTCCAGATGTAACTAATATTGATTTTGATGATTATACATACTATATTAGACCCAGTGATAAGCAAGAGAATTCTTGGGATGATGTTCCTGAAACCATTAAAGATACCTTTGATCGTCTAGGAATTCCTGAAGCGGAACAAAAGTTCCTTGCTGGAGTTTCTACTCAATATGAATCTGAAGTTGTTTATCATAACATGTTGAAAGAAGTCGAAGACAAAGGCGTTATTTTCTTAGATACGGATAGTGCTTTAAGAGAGCATCCTGATTTATTCAAAAAATACTTTGGTACTTTAGTGAGTATGGCTGATAATAAATTCGCTGCTTTAAATAGTTGTGTTTGGTCAGGTGGAAGCTTTATCTATATACCTAAAGGGGTTACGTTAGATAAGCCTCTTCAATCTTATTTTAGAATTAATACAGAGCGAATGGGCCAATTTGAAAGAACGTTGATTATTGTTGATGAAGGTGCTGATGTTCACTATGTCGAAGGATGTACAGCTCCAAGTTATTCAAAAGATTCGCTTCATGCTGCCATTGTGGAAATATTTGTTCATAAAGGTGGGAAGTGTCGCTATTCAACGGTTCAAAACTGGTCAAGTAATATATTAAATTTAGTAACTAAAAGAGCAATATGTTATGAGAATGCGAGTATGGAATGGATTGATGGTAATATTGGTTCACAAATCACGATGAAATATCCTGCTTGTATCTTAGCTGGTGAGGGAGCAAGAGGAATGACGGTTTCGATTGCTGTTGCTGGTGAGGGACAAATTCAAGATGCAGGAGCTAAGATGATTCATTTAGCACCTAATACTTTTAGTAATATTATTTCGAAATCAGTTTCTCGTAATGGAGGAAAGGTCAATTATCGTGGGTTAATATCACATGGGGAAAAAGCATTCAACGCTAAATCTAAAGTAGAATGTGATACATTAATTTTAGATAAGATATCAACGAGTGATACTGTACCAACAAATATCACAAAAAATATGACATCACAGATTGAACATGAAGCAACTGTTTCTAAGATCAGTGAGGACCAACTCTTCTATTTGATGAGTCGTGGCTTAAGTAAGACTCAAGCGACGGAGATGATTGTTATGGGCTTCTTAGAACCATTTACAAGAGAACTACCCATGGAATATGCTGTTGAGTTAAATCAACTACTAAAGATTGATATGAGTGGTTCTGTTGGATAAGAAAGAAATAAGAATGGCGCTACTTCAAAAGCGTAAGAATTATGATCCAAACAGTAGAATACAAGCTTCAAAGTTTATTCAAGATATTTGTTATGAAACAATCAAGAATTATGCTTGTATTGGTATCTATGTAAGTGATCCTTATGAAGTAGTCACCCATGATTTAATTAAGCGATTATTACCTAATCATAGAGTATGTTGTCCATTAATCTATAATAATGGAATCATGGATTTCTTTGAAATAAAAAACTTTGATGATTTAGTGGTTCAATCTTGTGGTTTATTAGAACCTAAAACGAAACTACTCATTCAACCAAGTGAAATTGATGCCATGGTTTTACCTTTAGTTGCATACAATAAAGAAGGCTATCGTATCGGTCAAGGAAAGGGTTATTATGATCGTTATCTTGAAGATTATCAAGGCTTAAAAATCGGCTTAGCTTTTTCATTTCAGAAAGCATCCTTTACATGGGATAAATATGATATTCCATGTCATCGAATCATTACAAACGAACCCATTTAACGATGGGTTTTCTTTTATATGCCTAGAGCACGGTGCAATACATTCATACAATAGAGGTGAGAGGAGATATGAGTATGGGACGACTTATTGTCATATTCCTAGTGATTGCCATGATTACTCTAGCAATCTTCGATGCATATCGAAAATCATAGTCTTGTTAAGTGTTCTCCTTCATATAATAAAGGTAGGAGGTATACGATGGTTGATATAAAGCGAAGATTGATTGAAGGACAAGCAGCTATAGAAATAGATGTTAAACTACCCTTTACACCCATTTGTTTATTAATGAATACCAAAGGTTTCTTATGTGGGAAAATATTTAATGCGAATGAACTTGAAAAGAGTAAAAGCTGTGCTTGTATTATGGAAGAATCACGAAATGTGAATCAGCTTTTGAGTAGCCGTGTTGTCTATGTCAATCAAAGAGCAAGTGCACGTGGTATATGTGTTGGTGAAAATGGAACATCAGCAATTTTGAAGATGTATGAAACAACCGATTAAACGTAAATTTATTGTTATCTTTATTCTATTGTTTATAACCTTATCTTTTTATGAAGCAAATCGTTTGATAGAACCAGTGATGATTGCGAAAGCTAAACAAGAAGTACAAGCCTCTTTACTTAAAATTGTGCATAATTGCATTGCTCATCTTGAGTTTCAAGAAAATGAACTTTATGCCATTCAAAAGAACCCTAAAGATGAAATTACTAATATTAATTATAACAGTTATGCTTTAAATCAAGTTCTATATGATGCTATTGAAAACATCAATCAATCGATGAATTCAGCAATTAAAGGTGATGTGGATCCTATAACAAAACAGATTTATTTTGATGAAGGCATCATTGAAGAACTACCTTTAGGTTACTTTACGGAGCTTGCTTTTTTTACGAATATTGGACCAATGATTAAAATTAAAGTGCGTTCTGTACAAAGTGTCAGTGGGAATTATGAAATTTATAATGAACCTTATGGAATCAATAATACATTACTAAAGATTACATTAAAGGTTAAAATAAAAGCCGATATCTTTGCTGGGATTAGTAGAGAAACTATTGAAATGGTTGAAGAGATCCCAATTGTTTTACAGTTAATTCAAGGGGTTATTCCTCAGTATGTACCCTTAGTAAATCCACATTAAAAAATACTTGCCTTATAGCAAGTATTAATTTTGTTCTTCATAAACTCTAACTTCACTTACGCCTTCAACTTCTTCAACGAGTAAAGCTTCAACTCCTAATTTAATTGTATCATCAAGTGATAAACAATCACTACATGCTCCTAGCATTTTAATGGTTACAATACCATCAATATAACTAACAAATTCTAAATCTCCACCGTCTCTTTGAATATAAGGGCGGATTTTTTCAAGTACTTCAATAATTTCTTGTTCCTTCGTTTTCATACCTTTTCTCTCCTAAATAAAGCCATTCCATTTTGCCATAACAAAGGCAATAGCTATTCCTAAGACAAAACCACCAATTGCTTCAACATAGCGATGACCTAGAACTTGTTTCATTTTCTCGAAATAAATTGGGTCATCTAATTTTAAACGGAATTCATCTTCCAAGTCAGCAATTAATTGCTTTGTTAACTGAATATTTTTACCGGCATAGTAACGAACATTCACTGCATCATAGATGACAATGAAAGCGAAAATAGTTGTAATTGCAAAGAGTGTTGAATCGATTCCTTCACTAATCCCAACGGCAACGACTAAGGCGGTTACTGTCGATGTATGACTGCTTGGAAAACCTCCACAGGCAATCGTTATGCGAGGATTGTACTCACGAGTACGTATATAATAAAAAACGGGTTTTAATAGTTGTGCTAGGATGTTGGCTATGATAGCCGCCCAAAAGGGAAACATAGTTCTCAGCAAGTAAATCACCTCAATGGAAGTATTATACCACAAATTTAAAAAAGTCTGTATAATTTAGCAGTTTAAAATGAATTGTCTATGAGTGAAACTAAAATTCCATCAATGACTAGAACTAACAGATAATTACTCTTTTAATGTTTGGTTAGTTTAAGTAAAGATTTTCAAATAATATAATTTGTGATAAAATATACACAAGTGACAAGATGAACTTAAAGAAAGAGGAACAATAATGAAAAAAATTAGTATATTAGTCTTAGTTTGTATGTTAATGGGTGGATGTGCTGCGAAAGTATCACCTGCGGAAATTTACAAGATGGTTAATGATGCTCAAGAAGCTATACATCAATCAGAAGGAATGAATGCTGAAATTGAAATGGGAATCAAAATGAAGATACAAGAAGAAACCCAAGAAATGATGATTAATGGTGAGTTAATAATTGAAGATACGAAGTCTGAAGATATGAAGTTTAAGATGGAAATGGCTTTAGAAATGGATGGACAAAATATGTCGATCGTCCAATATTATAAAGAAGGTTATTTATATATAGATATGATGGGTATGAAAGCTAAACAACCGATGCCTTATGCTGATGCTTTAACACAAGCGAATAGTTTAAACTTCTCTGAAGGTGGATTTGGGGAAGAAATGTATGAAAATGCTAAGTTGAGCAAAAATGGTGAAGATAGTGTTGTTGTATTAAATGTTGATGGAGAATTAATGAAAGAATTATCTGCTAAGATGTTGGAACAATTTAGTATGCCTGGAATTGATTCAGTGAATGTTGAATATGGTAAAGTATCAATTAGAACAGTGATTAATAAAGATGGATTACTTAGTGAAGAATCAGTTGTTTTACCAATGAAGATGACAGTTCAAGAGGAAGTTATTGAATTGGATATGACCATGACAATGAGATACTTGAATGTTGGACAACCAGTAGTTATTGAATTCCCTGATTTCAGTGATTATACTGAATAACTAAGAAGCGAGAAATCGCTTTTTTTCTTTTATTAGTATTTCTATAATATAAAGATTATAAAACTTAAGATAACAGCGAGAATACTTTGAATTAATCGATAGTTCAAATAAGTTAGATAATTCAATGAAGTATGTTCACAACTACCCATTACTTGGAGATGGACACTAAATCCAGCGAAGCTTAATAGACCACTGATGAGCATATATTTCTCTTGTGTGGCGAATGAACTGGTGGCTAAGTTAATTGTACCACTTGAGAACTCTGCGAGTGTATAGAGGGCTGTATGCAATCCTTGTGGGAGAATTAGCAGGAGTAGTGATACTAAGGATAATGAAATCATCAGATAACCGACAATCATAACCATTGTTTTGATGGAAGATAATAAGGCTGAAGTGAAAGCTTTAAAGATAAAAGGATGATGACTATTCGTAAATTCAACAGCGTTATTACGAGTGAATATCAATAAGATAAAAATGGTAAGCAATTGAATGATATAAAGGATAATTCCAATCTTAAGTGATTGGAAATAGAGTGAACCTAACGTAATTAAGATAAAACTACAAGAAGCACAACTAACACAATAAATAAGGCGTTGTCCTGCTTCTTGATTTAATTCGCCTTTTTGAATAAGTTCATCAATCATCATAGCAAATGCTGGAAAACCAATCAGAGAGCCAACTAAGACTAAGGAAAATGCTTGAGAATCTAACTTAAATAAAAACTTTGTGAAGGTATTTAGAGGTTTAAGTAACAATGAAAATGCGTCAATGGCTACTAACCATTTTATAAAGACCATACTAACAAACATACTAGGTAATAAAGCTTCAAACCATAAGATTAATGCTTTGCTTGAAGCAGCTAAAACAAGAGAGCCATTGCTTAAAATAAATAGGGTTAAAAAGATTAAAAGGACATGAAAGAACGTTTTCAAAGGGATCACCTCTTTCATTTTATGTGAGATTAGGCTAAAATAGTATCATGAATGTGAGGAAATACTATGGCAATAACAATTAATTGTGAAGGTATATTAAGAGATGAACAAGAGCATTTAACTCTTATTAAACAAATAAATACAGTCTGTGAAAGAGAGCATTTAAATGTTGAGTGGCATCATTTAAAAGGTTCTATTTTGATTTGTCCTCAAGGGGATATTGAAATTTCTATGAGTGAGAATTATGCTGTACTAAAGACAAATACATCCTTAGTAGGACCTGGTTATCATGCTTATGTTGCGGAGTTATTTGAGAAGATTGTTAATGAAGGACCTATCTATTTATCGATTGATGATGAATGTGAATATTTAGAGGATCATGATTTTGAACGATTAAAGGAACAATATTTCTATCCTTATCTATCAATTCTTATGCATAATATGATGCAAATGGAAGAAAATGATGAAGCTTGTTACGCTTGGGATAACAAAATGTATCTACCTTTAGCGAAACCTTATCATGTTATTACCCCTTTAGGATATTTACCAGTGAAGCAATTAGCTACTTTTACTGTAGAAGAAGCTATGCCTTACTTTATGATTTGGAATGAACTAGCAAGGGATGCTGTATTCTTCCGTAACAGTGCTTTATATTCTCTGTGGAACGATTGCACCTTTAAGATGAGTCGTTTATCAGAGAAGACTCATCGAATCACTGAGGTGATTATTGAGGCTTTAGAGAAGAGCCATGAATTGGATAAAACATTAGCTCAACCGCTTCATGCTTATCTTGAATGTTGTGAAGCAATAAAACATCAACCTATGATTAAGAATGTTGAAGAGTTCGCCTTTGAAGAAATTGGATATCGAAAAGAAGAAGTACTTTATGCTTATGGTAATTGGCTTATCTATGATGACGGATGTGCTACTTTAACCATTGAAGGAAATACCATGGAACTAAAAGTGTTTGATGAAGAGATGGAATGGCAAAAAACAACCAAGATTACCGGTTATCGCAGTGCAACAGAACTCAATAAATTTGCTGAGTCATTTGTTACTAAAAGTGATGCAATTGATGACTTTGAATGGGTTGAAGATAAAATTCAATGTCGTGGTGTTGTTTATGAATGTAAAGATGAAGAAAGTACAACATTAATTCAAGCACAATTTATCTGTGGACAAGAAACACTCTTAATGAGTATTGAAATAGCTGATTTAAGTTTGCAATCAAGTGTTATAGAAAAATTACACTTAATGATTTGCTTGGAAGAGAGGATGAGTGAAGAAGCCAATGTTCGAATTTAATAAGATGGATGCTTTAATATTTTCATTACTTTCCTATTTTGATATTTTTGATTATGAACAAGGTATGGAGCTTACTACCTTCGCTGATCATTTACTTCATGATCCCCAATATATGGAACAACAAAAAACAGATCTATACACCTTAGAATGTTTAGAGTTTGCTAAAAGTTTTGATTATAGCCGATATACAGGTTTTAAGATTACTGACTATGTGAACTTAAACAATCAATCAGGGTTAGCATTAATGTGTTTTGAAAATGAAACAACGATGTATATATGCCTTCGTGGAAGTGAATTCCTTGATAAAGAATACCATCGCTGTGGTTGGGAAGATTGGAAAGACAACATTGCCATCTTTCAAAAAGTAACTTGGCAACAATTACAAGCCATTGATTATTTAAATCAATTACCAACACATAAGAAAATAGTTTTACTTGGTCATTCAAAAGGTGGTAACCTATCATTATTCTTAAGTCTGACTTGTAGTGAGGAACGTTTAGCACAAATTGAACATGTTTATACGTTTAATGCACCAGGAATTAATGAAGTGATGATGAGTGATTATGCACATCGAGCGAAAGATGAAGCTTACTTAGATAAACTAACTTTATTCGAGAATGAACATGATACTGTATCTTCATTATTTCTACACTTAAAAGAACCAATTTATCTTAGTTCAATCAATGATAACCGTAATCTTCAACAAATGTATCACAATCATCAATTATATGCGATAAAAATGGAAGATGATTTAATTGAAGCCAAAGGAAAGAGTTATATACCTAAACTTGTAGATTCATTCATTAATCAATTATTTGTAAGATTACCACAATCTATGATTAATGATGTACTAAGTTTATGGAATGATTATATTGAATCAGATTATGGAATGGATGAGCTTTATCATATCTTCTTATATCACATTGGGAAATATACCCATATCTTTGATGAGTTAGATTATGCTCAAATTAAAGAAATTGAATTTGAAACTATCTTTATAACTTTAAAGAAAGAAACAGCCAATGAGATTGCTTCTATTCCTAAATTAATAAGCCATGTTATTGAATCTATTAAGGAAAGTAATATTGAAAACTATATAAAACATGCAACTGTTTTAGTAGAAAATCTAAAGAATAAAATTAAATTATAACAAATTGAGAATATTGCTTTATTTAACAAACATAATGTGATATTATAGTTATGTAAAGCGAGGTTAATTATTATGTCACAAAATAATGGTATTTTTGAAGATTTTCGTAATGCTAATCCAAATCTTAACTTAACTGATGAAGAGATTACTTTAATTACTTCAGTTCGCGAACTAAGTGATGCTGATTATGAAGCATTTCTTTGCTATATACGCAGTATTCAAGTGGATAAGGGTATGATTAAAGGATAGTCAATTGACTATCCTTTATTTTAGTTTTTAAGAAATTGGTTTCGTCAGAAGAATAATACTAAGAAAAAAACAATACTCTAAAAAGAATATTTTAAAAACAACATAGAAT
>F144_Wood_Sandpiper__coassemble_19_pt1 | contig 47195 bp, 48 predicted proteins | sample F144_Wood_Sandpiper__metabat2_low_PE_003 | metagenome-assembled genome bin F144_Wood_Sandpiper
ATGATTAATTTCCATTTCATCCTATCTAAAGTGGAACTTAACTTTTCACTTTAGAATAAAATAGCTTAAATAGAATAGTGATTGACAACACTAACATTTACATATAGAATTAAGTCAGAAAGGGCTTACATTAAGTTGTGGGGTGGTGAAAGTTAATGGTAAATTTATTATAGACTAAATCACAAATGTTAATTGTTAAAGAAGTTGATACTAGTTATTACGGTAGTGGAAGGTTTGAATTATTTGTATAAATTTTAAATACAAGAGTTAGGGTATTATACTATCCTAACTCTTTTGAATTTTTTTATTGTTCTGTGCATTATCATCTGATATATTTATATTGTTTAGAGATATAAAAAAAATAATGATTTATTTATTCACCAAACGCTTAGAAAAATAGTAAAGGAGATTATCTGTTATGAAAAAGTATGTACCATATATCCAATTTATGCTCATAATATCAGTAATTCTAGCAAGTTATGTTCAAAGTGAATTCATTTATATATTTTTAATTGCCAGTATTAGTAGTTATTTGAACAACGAATTATATATTCGTGTATATGAACCTAGGGCAACAAGTCATAAGTTTTCTATTCGCAACATAATATATCTAATAATACTAACAATATTGATACAGCTTTCAATTTTTATAAAATATAATTAATGATTTCATTAATTATGATATAAATTATGTTGTGCATTTCTTTTAAATCAAGATAAAATCAATATTGCCGACAAGCAAAAAAGACAGGCTTTTTTCGAAACAAAGTTCAATATACTGTGCTAGTACTATAAATTAGTTTCATATTCAATCCACGGATATATTTATTTTGTGTTGCTTTAGAAATTATGGACTCTTCATATTGCTTGTTATAAAGCACTTGAAGATCCTCCATAATTCTTGATTGTAGAAAAATATAAATTCAAAACAAACAACCTAATTCAATTAAAATTGAAGGGTGCTATTAATCAACTAAATATTGGTGAGAATATTAACTTAGAAGAGAGACGCAAATGAAAGTTTTAAAAAAAACTGTACCAACTATATACCATATTTTCTTGGAAACAGATAGTAAATGTAGATTAATAACAATAAATAACTATATAACTTAAGAGCAAATAACGATATAAATAGGTATAAATAAATACATTAGTTAAAATATATACACAAAAATTCGAATCCCATGCTCTCCGCCATTGTCTACTAAACCCTTTAAAATAAGGGTTTTTTTTATGATCCTTTTCATTATCAAATGAGTATAGGATTCGTATATTTTATATACGGTACAGGCATAGATGATCGTGCTTGCTTATTTTGCATCCTGTGCTATAGCTAAAGCATTTTCTATTGCTTTTAATATCGTTTTTGAACTCATGGTAGCTCCTGATACAACCTCTAGCTCTACACTTTGTTGTTGCACCACCACATCAGTAATTACTTCGGCAGAGCTACCTAGCCCATTGTTGTGTTCCTTAATGTTCACTTGGACAATCTTATGATTTTGCACAACAACCTCCACTTTTACCTTCACAAGTCCATTGTCACAAGAGCCAAGATAACGTCCATCTACTATTTGTGACAAATCAAAGGCTGCATTCGATGTAGCGACTGGCTTTGGTAAATTAAAAAATACAAGGATTCCAAGCGCCAAAATTATAATAGTGATAGCTAAGATTACGTTTCTTATTTTATGTTTCATTTCATATCCTCCTGTGTTTGATTTAGTTTTTTGATAAGTTTCACAACAACCTCTGCTGCTACTTCGCATTCCTGTGTGGTAAGATTCGAGAATAACTCTGTGAAAAAGGGAACAGAATTCTGAGCCATCTGCCTTAGTATCTGCGTACCTTTATCTGTTAGCACGACTGATTGACTGCGATGATCCAACTCATTATACTGTAAGTCCACATAACCTTGTCGCTGGAGCACTTCTAACATTTTACTAGTATTTTGTCGAGAGGTATCCGTCGTCTTGGCTAACAAAGTGATGGTTGGTGGTTGCTCCATGGGCATATCGCTGAGAGAGCGAAGTAAGAACCATTGCTTAGTGGAAAGACCCTGCACTGTTTTGTCAGCCACTGCTTGTAATTTGTTTGCTAACACAAAGATACCACCAAATAAAATAAATTGTTTGTTCTCTGGTATTTTCATTAAACTCCTCCTTAATATAAGTAACCTATTGCGTAATTATAATTATACGCAATAGGTTGCGCTTTGTCAATATAGTTGATACCTATGATACCTTTTGAGCATTCTTATACTATTATGTTGATGAATTTATACTTTAAGGGTAGCCATATTAAATAATTTTGATATAATTAGGACAGTGTAAATATGAGGTCTAAGATGAAAAATAAGATACAATATCCTAAAGATTATGTAGTTGTCGATATTGAAACAACAGGGTTAAGAGCAAACCATGACGCTATTCTTGAAATAGGAGCTGTAAAGGTTCGTAACCATGAAGTAGTGGATACCTTTAGTGATTTAATTAATCCAGAGTGTTTGATATCTCCTTTTATTACTAATTTAACAGGGATTAATAATGAGATGGTTCGTGATTGTGAAACAATACCTTTTGTTTTAACCCGTTTTCTTGATTTTCTTCAAGATGATTTAATCATTGGTCATAATGTAAGTTTTGATTTAGGTTTTCTAAGAAATAAATGTGAGCGATTTGGACTTGCTGAGCTAAATAATCCTAAGCTAGATACCTTGTCTATTGCGCGCAAGACACTCCCACATCTCCCTCACCACCGTTTAAGTGACCTTGTTGAGTACTTTAAGGTTGACCAATCTCGAGCGCATCGTGCGTTGGATGATTGCTTAGCGACTAATGCTATTCTTGAACATATGCGTCTATTAAGCACTAACGAACCATTAGAACCCTCCCATCCCTTATCACATAAGCGTATTGTGCTATCAGGAGTTTTCACTATTCTGGATAAAAAAGTCGTTAGTAAACGTATTAAGGATTTGAAAAGTATATTACAAGTTGCCTTAACAAGTAAAACTGATATTCTTGTTTTAGCTAATTTAAAGGGGATTAATCTCAATGAAACATTAACCTTATCTAATCATCCTTTCCAAATATTATCAGAAAGTGATTTCTATGAATTATTGATGCAAGACTTTAAATAGTTTTGCTTTTTTTTAGAGTTCATACACCTCTTGCATATATAGAACTAGGAGGTGAATTCTATGATTCAAGAATGCACAAAAGAAGAAATGCAACAAATGTGGGGGGGAGTTATTACCACAACAACCCTACTTGCCTATGTGGCTATTGCCGCAGGAGTAGCCGCCATTGTCAAGATTTTAACGTCTTCTAGAGGTAAAGTTGGAATCCCTGGTGTGAATATTCAATGGGGGAAATAGTTCTTAAACAACTGCTTTAGGCATATTGTAAAGCAGAGGTGAGTAAATGAATAAACGTCGATCCGTAGTCTTTTTTGGCATTTTATTGAGTTGTTTATTTTCATTAATTTATGCTGGAATCTTTATGATGATTGAACCTAAGGTCAAGAATATGAAAGTTTCTTTCAATCAAGTGGGAATATACCAAAAGATAGAGAATGCGCAAGCAACTTCAAACACTTTAAAAGAGCTAGGGTTAGAACCATTAATTTATGAAAGAGAAGGTTTACAAGTAGTTGTCTGTTCAATGAGTGAAGATAGGAAGATTACTGAGAATGAACAAACAATTCTTGATGAAGCTAATATTTCATACATATTAAAAGAATTTGAGTTAAAAAGCAATGAAGCAATAGAAGCTATGAAACAAAAAGAATTTCAACAAGTATTGGAGATGATGATGAATCAAAGTTAAAGAAATGAATGAGAATGAACGTCCTCGTGAAAAAGCCATTAAGTTTGGAATAGAATCCTGTAGTAATCGTGATTTAATCGCCATCATGTTAAGAAGTGGAATATCCAATAAATCAGTTCTTCAACTGGCTGATGAGGTATTGATGAAAGAAAGAAACTTAGGTACTTTACAGTGCTTATCCTTGGAACAATTAATAAGTATAAAAGGAATTAAGAAAGCTAAGGCCATTGAACTTTTAGCGTGCTTTGAGTTATCAAAACGAATATCTAAAGATCAGATATTTGATGATGTTGTAATTGATCATCCCTCTGTTTTAACTCAATGGTTGAATAAAGAGATAGGATTTCTTAAACAAGAGAATTTTATTGCGATTTATTTGGACACTAAAAATAAAATAATCTTCCAGAAAACAATCTTTATTGGTTGTTTAGATAGAAGTGTTGTTCATCCACGTGAAATTTATCGTGAAGCAGTGCGTGTAAATGCAAGTAAAATAATGGTGGTACATAATCACCCTTCAGGTGATTTAACACCAAGTCAAAGTGATTTAATTGTGACACAACGAATTAAAGAAGTTGGTCAAGTGATGGGAATACCATTAATGGATCACTTAATTGTAGGGAATAATAAGTATTTCAGTCTAAGAGAAAAAAACTTACTTGACTAATGAAGATGGGAAACCATCTTTTTGTTGAGTGTTAATTATGATAAAACACATAATAGATGAAGGAATAGCGAACGTAGTAATGGGAATAAGTGTTGCCTATTCAAGCTGTTTCCACTATAATGTTAAAAGGTGATATTATGTCAAGATTTACTAGATTACAGAAAATTATCCTTGCTTGTATAATGGTTAGTATCATACTAGGCTTTGTGAGTAGAGGAAAATCAAATATTGTAACCGATCTAAGTTATGATGCTTTAACTATGCTTAAATATAGTGTTATTGATTATCCTATCGAAACAGCAAAAGACTGGGTTCGTGATTTTAATCAATTATGGAGTGTTAATGAAGAAAATGATCAACTACGTTATGAATTAAGTCAATTACCTCAAAAAGATGTAATGCTTGATGAACAGACAAGACAGATTAATGAACTTAATGAACTAATTGGAATGATTACTGATGCTCAATATAGTAAAATATACGCTAAAATTGTTAATCGTAACCCTGAGACTTGGAATAATATAATTACATTAAATCAAGGAAGAAATCATGGTGTTAAAGAAAATATGGCTGTCATATCGAGTAAAGGTTTAATAGGAAAGATTATTGAAGTAGGTGAATTAACCTCTAAAGTTAGATTATTAACTTCTCAAGATCAATTAAGTAAAGTGACGGTGAAGATTGCCGTTGATAAAGAAAAAGCTGTCGATGCTTTTCTTCAAGAATATGATTTAGAAAAGAATTCATATGTTGTCCGTCTTTATGGAAGTAGTAATGATATATTAGTAGGAAATCAAGTAATTACATCTGGAAGTGGGGGCGTATTCCCAAATGGTTTACTTGTGGGTGAAGTAAATGAAGTTGTTGAATTAAAGAATGAAATTGGCAAGCTAGTCTATGTAACACCGGCTGCTGATTTTAATTCCTTTGAGTATGTTGCTATTGTTAATGCAGGTGCTAGTTGGGAAAGCTTAGTCAGTATTGATGTAGGCACAGATTCAAAAGTGCAAGGTTATCTATCAAAGGCAGATGAACAAGCCAATCAATATAAATTGCGTTTAGTCAGTGAAGGTGAAACGTTAAGTGTTGGAATGAATGTGTATACGAGTCCAACGGAAGTATTTCCTAATGGAACTTTGATAGGAACAATTAGTGAAATTAAGCAAGTGAATAATGAAATGATTGCAATCGTTAACTCCGTATCAAGTCAGCGAGGAGGCGAATAAGATGGTTGTTAATTTCCTTTTTATCTTATTCTGTTTTCTATTAGATGGCATTATTATTGTCCTATTTCCTAATTCATTTTTACCTTCTCAAATGGTTTTTGTACCCTGTCTAGGACTTTCATCCTTAGTCTTAACCAATCGCCATCTAAGTAAAATAGATTCTGTTTTGTTAGCTGCTTGTTTTGGTTTATTTTATGATTTCTTTGTAGCTAGAACTTTTCTAACTTATACAGTTATCTTTGTTATTACGATTATTATTGCGCGATTCTGGTCGAATCATATGATGGAATCATTAATTGAATGTCTTCTTCTTGCTATTTCGACAATCTTCGTCAAAGAGTTTAGTATATACTTACTTATGTACATACGTAATTTAACGCAAATGGACGTTATGACATGGGTAATGAATCGACTCTTCCTGACACTTTTAATTAATGGAATCTTAGTCGTCGTTATTGTCTTCGCTAGCCGAGTCATACAAGATTATATCTTGTTGCGTGAAAAACGTATCCGAAAAGAGGAATCGTTATCATGGCTGGACTTACTATCAAAGCGATAAACAATCAATACATTACTCAAGCAACAATCAATGACTTTAATGACTTTCTTATTGAGTGCGAAGCAAAACTGCAACAGGTTGCTTTCAAAAGTGAGGGATACTTTAAAGTCTTTTTTCAATTATCAAGAACTCTTAATGAAAGAGAATTAATCCAGTTATTTGATTGTGCTCATCGCAATCATACAATTATACTAGGCATCAATGAAAGTGTAGTGAACAAACCAATTAAACTTTGGCAGACACCCCTTTTTGCTGGTCAGACTTATGAGTTTTATGAAGATACCTTAATCATTGGTAATATTGTGAAGGATACACATGTTTGTGCTCATGGTAATCTTTATGTCATTGGTGATATTGAGGGATTTGTTGATATGATTCATAAGGACTGTGTTTGTTATTGTTCGGCATTAAACGATGGAAATTTGCGTATATTTGATACAACCTACCAAAATATGACAATTTTCACGCCTACGAAGCTTTATTATAAGAACCATCAAGTAGTATTTTGTAAATTAAGGGAGGGTTTTTATGGGAACTAGTATCGCTATAACTTCAGGAAAAGGTGGAGTAGGAAAAAGTACGGTTTGTGTTAATCTTGGAATTGCTTTAGCTCATGCAGGATTTAGAGTATGTATGATTGATGTTGATTTAGGTTTGAAAAATCTTGATGTCATGCTTGGCTTAGAAAATCGTGTTTACTATGATTTACTCGATGTAATTCATGGAGTATGTCCATTAAATAAAGCATTACTAAAGGATAAGCAAGAGAATAATCTGTATTTATTACCAGCTTGTAAGTCAATCAATGTAAAAGAATTTAAAGGTTCTGATTTGAAGCTTGTGGTGAATGAGTTGAAAAAGAACTTTGATTATATTTTACTTGACTCTCCTGCGGGAATTGAATCAGGGTTTGTTCACTCGATTGCTTGTGCTGATCGGGTATTACTAGTAACTACACTCGATATTACTTCAATTCAAGATGCTGATCGTGTTATTGGTATTATGATGAAAGAGAATGTGCAAACCATTCAATGCGTGGTTAATCGCGTAAATCCTCGTTACATAGAAAAGGGAATTAGTGTTAAATTAGAAGATGCTCTTACTTGGTTATCCGTTGAATTATTAGGTGTTATCTATGAAGATGAGAACATTGTTAAAGGAAATAACCGAGGAATTCAATCCATACAAAATAGTAATGGAATGAGTTCGGCTTGTTTTGAAGCAATTAAAGATCGATTATTAGGTCTGAATGTTGCTATTCCTAAGTATCGGGAAAAGAGCATTTTAAGAAAGATTTTCAATTAAAGCAACAAAAGTTGCTTTTTTCTTTCATATAATGATAGTTTTTCCATCCTGAAAATGTTAAAATGTTGACAGGAGGTATGATTATGTTAAGACAATTTGTAAAAAAAATAGATGAAAAAATTAATGTTAATCTGCTTCTGAAGATCTTACTTATTTTGGGAATCCTTTTCTTAATTCAAGAAACAGATCAAGTATGGGGTACTTGGATAAATACAGCCAAGGAAATTATAAAACCATTTCTTTTTGGTTTCTTGATTGCCTATGTCTTACATCCTCTTGTAAAAACGCTAAATAAACATAATGTACCTAAGAATATTGCGACATTGATTGTATTTGTTGGTTTAATCTCTTTCTTTGTTATTCTGTTCATGGTACTAATTCCTATTTTATATGATAAGATTCTTGAATTCTTTAATTCATTAGCTTATGCAGTTCAGTGGATTACTGATTTAATTACTTCTTATGCTGATACTGAAAATATTGAAATTATCAATGAGATTAGTAAGACTGCTACTAAGTTTATTCGTGAATATCAACAATGGTTGCCTAGTATTACTAATGCGATACCTTCTCTTTTCAATAATGCGATGTCGATTGTAACAACGAGTCTATTTTCTATTATCATTGGAATTTATATGCTTGTTGATTTTGATAGAATGAAGCTCATTATAAAAAGATGTGTAAAATTATTGTTTCATGAAGCTGATCCATATTTGAGTGAAGTGAATGAAAATGTTAGTATTTATATACAAAGTCTATGTCTCTTGATGTTAATCAAATTTGTGGAATATTCATTCTTATACTATCTTGTTGGTCATAATGATTGGTTAGTCATCGGTCTTCTAACAGCGATTGGTCTCATTATTCCATATTTTGGAGCGAGTGTAGCTAATTGTATTGGTATCCTGACGGCTCTTACATTATCACCATTCCGTTTTATTTGCTTAATTGTTGGAATCTTGGTGTTAGCTAACATAGATAGCTATATCATTGGTCCTCTTGTTCATCGTCGTAGAAGCTCATTAGGTCCACTCATTTCGCTATTTGCGGTATTTGCTGGTGGAATTATTGCGAATATCGTCGGTATTGCCTTGGCTATCCCTGTGGTCTTAGCGATTCGATCAATCTACTGGGTATATATGAGAAACTTAAAACATGCTGCTGATTAGCATGTTTTTTTAATGTCCTTCATATATAGAAGTAGGAGGAATAGATATGAATGATTTAAATCGTAGTCGTAATCGTATTAAATCAAGAAAAAGAGAACCTTATTATCAAGAGAAAACATCAGGATTTAATTGGTTTTATCGTGTTATTATTTTATTGATGATATTAAGCACATTAACATTAGGGTATAAAATTAATGAGAAGAAACAGTTTGTTAAAATACCTGAAACTTTAATCCTAAAGGTTCAAAATATATCTCAATGGTTTCCTTTCGAAAACTGGTTTTCATTAAATACTCATAGTGTTGCTTCTACTTTAAATTACCAACAATTATTAGATAATTATTATGTGAATGGTTCAACTCAATGTTCAAGTGTTCTTGATGGTGTTGTATTAAATGTTGAAAATGATGAACATCGAGTGTTAGTTAAACATGATAATGGTGTTTTAGCTACTTATGGTAATTTGGAAACATTAAATGTGAAGGAAAATGATCGAATACTTAAAGGTAATATTCTTGGTAACTTTAATGAATCGCTTACCATGGATTTTGTCTATAATGATCAAAGTATTTCATACGATGAAGCAATTCTTATCAAGTAATGAAAGTTCGCTTTTCTCTTTGGTGGATTCTTTTTTTCTTACTTAGTTTATATACGCATCAGATTCGAACATACCTCGTTATTTTTTTGATGCTCTTTATTCATGAAATGGGTCATATATTATGCGCCAATCATTTTGGTTATGGAGTTAGCAGTGTGATGATTTATCCCTTTGGATGTGGGGCAGTGATAGAAAATATTGATCATGGTTCTATAATCGAAGAGATGATCATTGTTGCTTGTGGTCTTGGCATGCATTTACTATATCCATTTATTTTTTTATTCGCACTATCTCTTGATTTAATTTCACCAGTATTCTATGAATATCTTATTCAAGTGAATAAAGCCATTTTACTCTTCAACATCTTACCCATTTTTCCACTTGATGGCGGTCGTCTTCTTGATTGCTTTTTTCAACGTTTTTTTCATTACTCAAAGGCAAGACTTTGTACGATGGTTATGTCATTCATTGTCTTAGCTTTAGTTGCTTATATGCGTCTTATGAGTGGCTATACAGGCTTAATGGTGATTGTGTTTCTAACTTTTTCACTCATCATTTTCATTAAAGAAGCCCATTATGATCATCTGTCCTTCTTTTGGTATCGTTATACCCATCCCTTATCAAAACCATATAAGGTGCAAACACATCAAGATTTATATCGACATGCAACGTCTATTTTCTTGCTAAATGGGGATATCATCGATGAACATGAGTGGCTTTCTAGAAAGTTTCGAGATTAATTATTTATAACTTCGTGATATAAAAGACTTTTGTTTATGATATAATACTATAAAGCGAGGTTGTTTATGAAAAAGATATTTTTAATTGTATGCTTATTCTTAACATTTTCAATAAGTGGATGTAAAGTAGAAACGGCAAAAGCTTGTGCTACTAATTATCCAGTTTATTATTTAATACAAAAAATTGGTGGAAGTTTTGTTGAGCCATGTAATTTATCAAAAAACACCTTAATTCAAAGAGGACAGATTAGTGATACTTTCAATGATGATTTAAATGATAGTGATATTTTGTTTTATATTAGTGGTTTAGAACCTTACTTTACAATTTACCAAGATGATATTAGTAAAGCAAAATTTGACAAAGTTGACTTAGCGAGTGCTAGTGCAATCTATAAATTTCAACGTGTGACAACCTCAACCTTAAACAATCAAAGTGTTTCAGTTGAATCACCTTATTATGAAGGCGAAGCTTTTACGAATGTTGATATCTATGAAAAGGATGTTACAATTTGGATGGATCCTAACTCAATGATGAGTATGGCTAAAACGATTGCTGATTATTTTATTAATAATTATCCTGAGAATGCTGAAATATTTCAAGATAATTATAATAAATTGGAAGTTGACTTAGCGCAATTAGATGCTGCTTTTCAAACTTTACGTAATGAAAATAAGATGATTTCGTTTGTTAGTATGACACCTAATTTTGGTAACTGGCAAAAATCTTATGGATTTAAAGTGTATCCAGTTTCTATATCAAAATATGGAGCTTTACCTAGTGCTGAACAATTAGAAATAATTAAGATGAAGATTATTCAAGATGATGTTAAATATATAGCCCATGAAGAAAACTTGCCTGCGGACATGGAAGAATTGTTTTTACAGCTTGAATCTGAGTTAGGTTTAATACCCATTTCTTTAAATAATATTTCATCCATTACTGAAAGTTCTATGCAAAACAACAAAGATTATCTTTCCCTTATGTATGAAAATTTAGCTCAACTGGAATCAGTTGGAGGATAAAGAAAAGGCAAAGTTTGCCTTTTTCTTAGTTCATGGAGGTACCTATGATTCGTATTAATCAATGTAAGTTATCGATTCATCAGAATCTTGATGAATTGAGAAATGTAATTATGAAGAAATTGAAAATTAACGATTCAATTCCTTTTACTTATACAATATTTAAAGAGAGTATTGATGCTAGAAAAGGCGAGTTGAATTTTATTTATACTGTTGATGTTACCATTGAACATGAGGATGCTTATTTAAGGAATAAGAATCTAGATTTAGTTAAAACACCTCATTTTGAGTATCATATGCCAGAAGTTGTTGATTTGAAGAAAAAAATAGCGGTTATTGGTTTTGGACCTGCTGGAATCTTTGCAGCCTTGTTACTAGCTCAAGCGGGATTAAAACCCGAAGTCTTTGAACGTGGTGGAAGTGTCGATGAGCGTGTTGAACATGTTAATGAATTTTGGGAAAAGGGAATATTAAATGAACAATCTAATGTTCAGTTTGGTGAAGGTGGAGCAGGAACTTTCTCTGATGGGAAATTGACAGCTCGCACTAAAGATTTGAGAAGTGGTAAAGTACTAGAAGAATTTGTTCGATACGGAGCACCAAAAGAGATACTTTATGAAGCTCATCCCCATGTTGGTACAGATCTTCTCAGAGGGATTATTAAGAATATGCGAGAAGAGATACTTCGCTTAGGTGGCATTGTTCATTTTAATTCAAGTGTTGATGATTTTATATTTGATGAGAAAGTAACCTTAAAGGTGAAGGATAAGACCTATTTGTTTGATGATGTTATCTTGGCAATTGGCCATAGTGCTCGTGATACATTCAGCGTGTTAGCGAAGAATAATGTTGCTATGGAATCAAAACCATTCGCTGTAGGGGTTCGTATTGAGCATCCACAGGCGTTTATCAACAAGGCGCAATATAAGGAATTTGCTTCTCATCCACGACTTGGAGCTGCTGAATATCGGCTTGCTCATACCTGTCAGGGTGGACGAGGTGTTTATACTTTCTGTATGTGTCCTGGAGGAAGTGTGGTTGCTTCATCATCACAGGCTGGGTTATTAGTATGTAATGGAATGTCATTAAATGCTCGTAGTGAAGAGAATGCCAACAGTGCCATCTTGGTACAGGTTAATCAAAATGATTTTGGTCATGAATTATTTGATGGTTTAAACTTTCAAATAGAATTAGAGAGAAAAGCTTTTGAACTTGGCGGAGGAAACTACCAAGCCCCTGTTCAATGTGTCAAGGATTTCATTCTAGGAATTCCTTCAACTCAACTAGGTAAAGTAAAACCTACTTATTCATGTGGTGTTACACCCAGTAATTTACATAGTTTATTTCCAACTTTTATCAGTGAATCCTTAACCGAAGGTTTAAAGGGTTTTAATCATAAAATACCAGGTTTCCTAATGGATGATGCAGTATTAACAGGCGTTGAAACTCGCTCATCATCACCCATAAGAATACTGAGAGATGTGAACTCTTTACAATCGATTCACTGTGCAAGTCTATACCCTTGTGGAGAAGGGGGAGGATTTGCTGGAGGCATTGTCTCCGCTGCCATTGATGGACTCAAATGTGCAGAAAAATGTATTGAAAAATATCGAAAGGGAAAATAAAAATGAAAAATTTATTAACAGAATTTAAACAGTTTGCTATGCGCGGTAACGTGATTGATATGGCAGTCGGGGTTATCATAGGGGGAGCGTTTGGGAAAATCGTTACTTCTTTGGTAAATGATATTATTATGCCATGTTTCGCTGCTCTTTTAGGGAAAGTGAATTTCTCTGATTTAGTGATACTTCTAGGAGTCAATGAAGAAGCGACTCCAATTTTGATGACTTACGGAGTTTTCTTACAAAATGTTCTTGATTTCATAATTATTGCTGTATGTATCTTTATGATGGTCAAAGTAATCAGCCATTTTACTAAACATGAAGAAGTTAAAGTTGAAGAACCAGCAATTTCATCAACAGATGCCTTATTAATAGATATTCTCGCTGAATTAAAAAAGAAATAGTCTAGTTAACCTAGCCCTCCCATACAATGTAGTGGGAGGTTTTTTTATGTCAAAGAAATGTAAATACACAATCATTGGATTACTACTTGCACTCATTACAATGATTACTCTAGGGATTGGATGGCTATTTGTTCGACAAGGTGCATTCAAAGCTAATATCTCGTTGAATGGAAATAAGAATATTATTCTTGAATTAAATGAGGAATATCTAGAAGAAGGAGCGAAGGCTCGCTATCATTTTAAAGATGTGAGTGATTCTATCTTAATAAAAGGTGAAGTCGATACACAGGTAATTGGTGAGTACATCATCACTTATCAATTTGATGAACAAACTAAAGAAAGAAAAGTTCAAGTTGTTGACCAGACTGCCCCCATAATCACGTTAATTGGGAATGAGACACTTCAATTATTCGCCAATGAAGAGTATGAAGACCCAGGGGTTGAGGTTAGTGATAATTCGCAGGCTTCAATGGAAGACATGCTAATCATTGATAATCAAGTTAAGATTGATCAAGTGGGTGTATACGATATTCACTATATCGCAAAAGACATGAGTGGCAATCAATCAACACTAACTCGTCATGTAGTTGTGAATGAAAATCCAGAAAAGTTTGAATTGCATTATCAATATGATCATTATGACAATACGGCTTTTGAATGGTGGTTTAATAAGTCAAAAGATAATCAAAGAATGCCAGCTGCCATCGATGAAAGTATTTTAGCTAAATACCAAAGCTTTTATCTTGGACCTGATGAGAAAGTTATCTACTTAAGTTATGATGAAGGTGGTAATGATATTACTTATATTCATGAAATAGCCGACGTACTCAATCAGTATCAAATTCCAGCTACGTTCTTTTTAACACGTAATTATATTCTAGATAATGAAGAATTTATGCAAGATTTAACTAGAAATAATCATTTGATTGGAAATCATACAAGACATCATTATGATATGCCTGAATATGCGAATGAGGCAGGGATAAAAAAATTTGTATCTGAAGTCTTAGAAACAGAAAAGGCCATTTGGCAAGTAACTGGACAAAAGCCAGAGAAAGTCTTCCGCTTTCCAAAAGGTGGAACGAGTGAGAGAAGTATGAAGATTATGGCAGATTTAGGATATCGTACTTACTTCTGGAGTCATGCTTATTACGACTTTGCAGGTGATGTATCAAAACAGGTTGCCTATGATACGATGCTTAAACATCTTCATAATGGGGCCATTTATTTACTTCATCCATCAAACAAAGGAAACTATCTTGCTCTTGAGGATTTTATCAAAGAAGCAACGAATCAAGGATATCGATTTGGATTAGTTGATGAAATTAAATAATGATACTTCCTTTCTTCACTTAAAAAGAGTACAATAAGAACATTAAAAGTGAGGTAAATTATGAACACAACAGATAAAATAAAGGCTATCCAGGCCTTAATGAAAGAAAATAAGATTGACTGTTACTATGTACCAACCGCAGACTTCCATAATAGTGAATATGTAGGTGATTACTTTAAAGCAAGAGCCTATCTATCAGGCTTTTCAGGTTCAGCAGGAGTAATGGTAATTAAACAAGAAACTGCTTATTTATGGACAGATGGCCGTTATTTTATTCAAGCCGCTAAACAGTTAGCAAATAGTGGTATCGAATTAATGCGTATGAATGAACCAGGTGTTTTGTCAGTAGAAGAATTTTTAGCTTCGCATCTACCTATAAATGGAACAATGGGTTTTGACGGCCGTGTTGTTATGGCTAAACAATTTAAAGCTTGGAAAACTTTATGCCAAGATAAAAATATAAGCTTTGTAACTACGTTAGATTTAGTTGGACAATGCTGGTTAGATCGTCCTGCTTTACCTAAAGAATCAGCCTATTTACTCAATGAAGAATCAGTCGGAGAAACTAGAAAAGAAAAGTTAAATCGATTACGTGTTGAGATGAAAAAGAACAAGGCTGATATTCATTTTGTTGCGACCTTGGATGACTTAGCGTGGATATTCAATCTTCGTGGTAATGATGTTCTCCATTCTCCCGTTGTATTAGCTTATGGGTTAATCGAAATGGATAAGGCGACCCTTTTCATTGATGGCGATAAATTAAGTAATGAAGTTAAAATGGAGTTATCTAAAGATAAGATTGAATGCTTACCTTATGAAGATGTGTATCAAGTACTTACTCAAATACCAGAAAATCAGTTAGTTATGCTTGATGAAAGCAATGTGAATATGTTGGCTGTTAATAGTTTAAAAGCTAAAATTATTTCTTGTGCTAATCCTTCAATGATGTTTAAAGCAATTAAGAATAACGTTGAATTAGAACATACTAGAGTAGCTCATATTAAAGATGGTGTTGCTGTCAGTAAATTTATGATTTGGTTAAAGAAAACAATTCAAACTGAAACATTAAATGAAATTCAGGTAGCTGACCAATTAGAAAGCTATCGAAGAGAAAATAAAGAAATGATTTCATTAAGTTTTAATACAATTGCTGCTTATGGAGCTAATGCTGCTAGTATGCATTATAGTGCTACACCGGAGCAATTTGCTACCCTTAAAAGAGAAGGTTTCTTATTGGTTGATTCAGGAGCTACTTATTTTAATGGGACAACCGATATTACTCGTACCTTTGCCCTTGGTGAATGTAGTGAAGCATTAAAAAAAGATTATACTTCGGTATTGAAAGGTATGCTTTCTTTATCAATGGCTGTCTTCTTATATGGAGTTCGTGGTGCTAATTTAGATGTCTTAGCTAGAACACCTATGTGGAAACGCTTGTTAGATTATAAGTGTGGCACAGGACATGGTGTTGGTCATATTTTAAATGTTCATGAAGGACCTAATAGCTTCCGTTGGCAAACAGGTGGAGAACGTGGTGATAGTTGTATTCTTGAAGAGGGAATGATAACGACCAATGAACCTGGAATTTATATTGATGGAAGCCATGGTATTCGTATTGAGAATGAAATGATAACTAAGAAAAAGGTATTTAATGAATATGGACAATTTATGGAGTTCGAAACAATCACATTTGCTCCTATTGATTTAGATCCAGTTTTACCTGAATTATTAAGTCAAGATGAAAAGGATTTTCTTAATGCTTATCATGAAGAAGTTTACCAAAAAGTATCTCCTTATTTAAATGAGGAAGAGTGTAAAGCTCTACGTATTTATACACGAGCTATTTAATTTAATAAAAATAAATCTAAATGTTCCCTGTTTATCGCATTTATTTAAATTGATACAAAAAGTGCGTAAATAAGTGTTGTATAATTCGCGAAATTTTGTTATTATAAACACAAGAAAAGGTCCTTTAACATAATCCAGAGAGGTTATGAAGGGTAAATCAAGATACTCAAGAACGAGGTCCTTTTGCACACGCAATGGACCTTTTTTTATGAAACAGGAGGAAATTTATGAAAACTAGAAGTTTACTTAAGATTTCTGATTTAACGATTGAAGAATTGAACTCTATTATAGAGGATGCTTTGTTATTTTCAAATGAGAAGAAGGATTGGCAATTTCCAAATCAGTATTTGGTGGCTAATCTTTTTTTTGAAGCTAGCACACGAACTCATTTCTCCTTTGAATCAGCAGAATTACAGCTAGGAATGAAGAGTGTTGATTTTAATGCCGAGACTTCATCAGTAAGCAAGGGTGAAAGTTTATATGACACTATTAAAACATTTGAAGCTATAGGATATGATGCTGTTGTTATTCGCCATCCTGAAGATAATTACTTTGAAAAGTTAGAAGAGATAAAGATACCTATCCTTAATGCAGGGGATGGTTGTGGTAATCATCCTAGTCAATGTCTCCTTGATTTACTAACGATTTTTGATGAGTTTGGTACATTCAAGGATATCAAGGTAGTCATTGTTGGTGATATCTCTCATTCAAGAGTGGCTAACTCGAATAAAGATGCTTTAGAACGTTTAGGAGCTTATGTGCGATTCAGTGGAATCGATGAGTGGATACCTGATGGTTATGATAAGATGAGCATGGATGAGGCTGTTGAGTGGGCAGATGTCGTTATGTTACTTAGGATTCAACATGAACGTCACTCAGTATCATTTAATATGAGTAAAGATGAATATTTAGAGAAATATGGTTTAACAAAAAAACGCTATGCTCGTTTAAAGGAGAAGGCGATTATCATGCATCCAGCTCCTATTAATCGAGGAGTTGAAATTGATAGTGATTTAGTAGAAGCACCAAAATCACGAATATTTAAGCAAATGAGTAACGGTGTCTTAGTTAGAAAGGCAATATTAAAAAGAGCATTTAATGAAAAGTTTTAGTCCTAAGGAGGAAACAAGATGAAGCGATACTTAGTATTGGAAGATGGAAGTGTTTTTGAGGGTGAAGGGATAGGTTCTGATAACTTCAAATGTGGTGAACTTGTCTTTACTACAGGAATGAGTGGTTATCAAGAAATAATCACTGATAATAGTTATTATGGACAAATTATTCTATTTACGTATCCAATGATTGGCAATGCGGGAATTAATCGAGATGATTTTGAAAGTCTAACACCTTCACTCAATGGTTTAGTCATTGGTGAGTGTTGTGAAGAACCTAGTAATTTTAGAAGTGATGCGTCGTTAAATGAGTTTTTGAAGCTTAAAAATATCGTGGGAATCAGTGATGTTGATACAAGAGAATTAACGCGAAAAATTCGTGAGAAAGGTGTCATGAAGGCTACTTTTACGGATGATAAATCAAGCATTGATAAGACATTAGAGGCTTTATTAAAAACAGAAGAAGAAAAAAATCTAGTCCAATGGGTTTCAACAACGAAAGCTTTCCCAATACCAAATCGTGGAGACAAGATTGTCTTGATTGATTTAGGATGCAAGCATGCGATTATTCGTGAGTTATCTGATCGTGGTTGCGATATTATGGTGGTTCCTCATTCAACAAGTGCTGAAGAAATTAAGGCACTTCGTCCAGATGGAATAGTCATCTCAAATGGGCCGGGTAATCCAAGTGATAATGAAGAAACATTGAAAACAATCAAAGAATTAGTTAGGACAGTACCGATGTTGGGAATTTCGTTAGGCTGTAATCTATTAGCGTTAGCGTTAGGTGGAAGTGTTAATAAAATGAAATATGGCCACCGTGGAAACAGTGTTCCAGTTAAAAAGCTAGAAAATGGACAAATAAAATTTACATCTCAAAATCATGGTTATGAAATTATTGAGGATAGTCTTATTAAGCAAAACTGTGTGATTACATATCGTAATGTGAATGATCATAGTGTCGAAGGCTTCAAGCATAAAAAATACCCAGTTGTTGGCGTTCAATTTGCTTGTGAAGCTGCTCCAGGCGCTGATGATTGTCATTATATATTTGATGAATTTTGTGAATGTCTACAATCAGAAAGAGGGAATCGCTAATGGCTAGAAGAACTGATATTAAGAAAATAATGGTTATTGGTTCTGGGCCCATTGTTATTGGACAGGCTGCTGAATTTGATTATGCAGGAACACAAGCATGTCAATCATTAAAAGAAGAAGGATATGAAGTTATCTTAATTAACTCAAATCCTGCAACAATTATGACGGATACTGTCGTGGCAGACCAAGTTTATATTGAACCTTTGACTCTTGAATTTGCTTCTCGAATCATTAATAAAGAAAGACCTGACGCTATCTTAGGTAGTTTAGGCGGACAAACGGGATTAAACTTAGTTGTGGAGCTTGCGGATTCAGGAATCTTAGAGAAATATCATGTGGAAATTCTAGGCACTGAATTATCGGCGATTGAAAAAGCAGAGGATCGTGAAAAGTTTAGAAATCTTATGATTGAGCTTGATGAACCGATTCCTGAGAGTGTTATTGTACACACAGTTGAAGAAGCATTAAGCTTTGCTAAGCAAATTGGTTATCCATTAGTAGTACGTCCTGCTTATACCTTAGGTGGTACGGGTGGTGGGTTTGCTCATAATGAGAGTGAACTAAAAGAAATTACAGCTTATGGATTAAAATTATCACCAGTTACTCAATGTTTAATTGAACAAAGTATCGCTGGTTATAAAGAAATAGAATATGAAGTAATGCGCGATAAGAACGATAATGCTATTGTAGTCTGTAACATGGAAAACGTTGATCCAGTGGGTATTCATACGGGTGATTCCATTGTTGTAGCGCCTACTCAAACATTGACTGACCGTGAATGTGGCATGTTACGTAATGCTTCCTTGAAGATTATTCGTGCACTTAAAATTTGTGGAGGTTGTAACGTCCAATTAGCCCTTGATCCAAATAGTTTTAAATACTATGTAATTGAAGTGAATCCTCGAGTATCACGTTCAAGTGCCCTTGCTTCAAAAGCCACGGGTTATCCAATCGCTAAAATCGCTGCGAAGGTAGCCGTTGGACTCACACTTGATGAAATTATCAATCCAGTTACAAAGACAAGTACGGCATGTTGTGAGCCTACAATCGATTATATAGTATGTAAATTCCCTCGATTTGCCTTTGATAAATTCCCTAATGCGGATCGTCGCTTAGGTACACAAATGAAGGCAACAGGAGAAGTTATGTCCATTGGACGTAACTTTGAGGAGGCATTATTAAAGGCTGTTCGTTCTTTAGAAATGAAGAGTGACCATATCAGTCAAAAAACAATTGATGAACTAAGTCTTGAAGAATGTATCGATAAGATTAAAGCTAATGATGATGAGAGAATCTATGCTATAACAAGAGCGATTCGCTTAGGAATGAGTGTTGATGAATTATATACATTAACAAAGATGGATAAATTCTTCTTAAATAAATTCAAACATATTATTGCGATTGAAAAGCAAATTGCTTCATCATGCAATGATCTTGAAGTCTTAAAAAGTGCTAAGAAATATGGCTTTGCTGATAGTTACATAGCTCGTGCTTGGAATATGAGTGAAACTGAAATCTATAACCTTCGTAAGACAAATAATATTATTCCAGTCTTTAAGATGGTAGATACTTGTGCTGGAGAGTTTGCAAGTAATACTCCTTACTTTTACTCAACATATGCCCATGAAAATGAGTCAATTAGAAGTAATAAGAACAAGGTTATTGTCTTAGGTTCTGGTCCGATACGAATTGGACAGGGTGTAGAATTTGATTATGCCACAGTACACTGTGTAAAAACTCTGAGAGAAATGGGTTATGAAGCTATTGTAATTAATAATAATCCAGAAACAGTTTCTACTGATTTCTCAATATCTGATAAGTTATACTTTGAACCATTAACTATTGAAGATGTTATGCATGTCATTGACTTAGAAGAACCAATGGGAATCATTGTTCAGTTTGGAGGACAAACAGCCATCAATCTAGCTGATAAATTAGTTGATCGAGGGGTGAAGATTCTAGGAACTAGTCTTGATAACATTGATAAAGCGGAAGACCGACATGAGTTTGAAGCTATGTTGAAGTCTTTAGATGTTCTACAACCTCGCGGTGAAACTGCGACTGAGGTTGAGAAGGCTGTTGAGATAGCGAATCGTATTACGTATCCAGTTCTAGTACGTCCATCTTATGTATTAGGTGGTAGAGCTATGGAAATCGTTCATGTGGAAAAAGATTTACGTCACTATATGGCAACAGCCGTCAAAGAAATAAGTCATGATGCACCGATTCTAGTTGATAAATATATCGTAGGTAAAGAGTGTGAAATTGATGCAATCTGTGATGGCACAACCGTGTTCATCCCAGGAATTATGGAACATATTGAAAGAGCAGGGGTTCACTCTGGTGACTCCATTGCTGTATATCCAGCTCCTACTATTTCTCAAAAAGTTAAGGATCAAATTATCGATTTCACGATTAGAATTGGTCATGGATTTAACTTTATTGGTTTATTCAACATTCAATTTATTGTTGATAAAGAAGAAAGAGTGTATGTCTTAGAAGTGAATCCACGTTCATCTCGTTCAGTACCTTTCTTAAGTAAAATAACGAATGTTCCTATGGCTCATATAGCTACTCAGGTAGTTATGGGTAAAACCTTAAATGAACTTGGTTATCATGAGGGAATTAAAGAAGAAGCGAAACGTTATTTTGTTAAAGCGCCAGTGTTCTCATTTGCGAAATTACGTTCAGTGGATACTACCCTTGGACCAGAAATGAAATCAACTGGGGAAGCGATGGGAAATGATACAACTTTAGAAAAGGCGTTATATAAAGCCCTAATTGCTTCAGGTATTAAGGTCTCTTTACAAGGGAATGTGTTATTAACGGTAGCTGATGAAACGAAAGAAGAAGGATTTGAAATTGCTAGGAAATTTTCACAATTTGGTTTTGGATTATTTGCTACTGAAGGAACAGCGAAATATCTAAGAGAGAGAGGTATACTTGTCCGTAGTGTAGATAAAATATCAGATGAAACGGATTACAATGTTATTGATGTTATTCGTAAGGGGAAGGTCAATTATGTAGTGAATACAATGAGTACGACAAGAAGTGCTACTCAAGATGGATTTATGATTCGTCGTGTAGCGGCTGAAAATAATATTCCATGTTTCACTTCCTTAGATACTGCGAATGCAATCTTAAGTATCATAGAAGCACAAAGCTTCGCATCAATTTCGATGAATGAATTGGAGGATTAATATGGTAGAAGATTACGGAATTATTCTAAGCAATGAAAGAATTGCTGAAGATACGTATAAAATGGTTGTTCGTTCTAAATTAAGTGAACAAATGAACCCTGGTCAATTTATTAATATTAAAGTTCAAAATTGTTTCTTACGTCGTCCAATTTCTATCTGTAGTATTGATGAGGGCGAGTATACGATTATCTATAAAGTAGTTGGTGAAGGAACTGAAATCTTGTCTTTAGCGAAACCTAAGGAAGAATTAAATGTCTTTGGACCTTTAGGTTATGGATTTCCCATCGAAAGTCACGATGCTGCACTAATCATCGGTGGTGGCGTGGGTGTTCCTCCTCTTTATGAGGTAGCCAAACGTTTAATTAAAAATCATACGAAGGTTGATGTTGTCTTAGGATTCAATTCAAAAGATCAAGCCTTCTATGAAGAAGAATTTAAAGCTCTTGGATGTCGTGTTATCATCGCAAGTATGGATGGTAGTATAGGTGTTAAGGGAACTGTGATGGATGCCATTAAAGCCCATCAAATACAAACTGATTTTGTTTATGCCTGTGGCCCTATGCCTATGTTAAAGGCAATTGAAGCAACATACGCAAAAGGCTATATTTCCTTCGAATCAAGGATGGCTTGTGGAATGGGAGCTTGTATGGGGTGTGTCTGCAAGGATAAAGAAGATACGAAGATATATTACCGTATCTGTAAAGAAGGACCTGTATTCCCAATAGGAAAGGTGGGGTTATAATGGATATTAGTGTAAAACTACCTGGATTAAACTTAAAGAATCCAATTATACCAGCTTCCGGATGTTTCGGTTTTGGTAGAGAATTCGCTGAACTATATGATTTAAGCCTTCTTGGAGGAATTGCCATCAAATCAGCAACACTTGCTCCTCGTTTTGGTAATGAAACACCTCGTGTCGCGGAAACACCGAGTGGTATGTTGAATGCTATTGGCTTACAGAATCCTGGAGTTGACGTCATCATGGAAAGAGAATTGCCATGGCTTGAACAGTTTGATGTGGAAATCATGGCGAATGTTGCAGGTAGTAGTGAAGAAGATTATATTGAATGTGCAAGACGTATTGCGAAACATCCTAGAGTAAATGTGATTGAATTAAATATCTCATGCCCTAATGTAAAGCATGGGGGAGCAGCATTTGGAACCAATCCAGAAATAGCCGCTCGTTTAACGCGTTCAGTTAAGGAAGTTTCAAGTAAGCCAGTTTATGTAAAACTTTCACCGAACGTAACCGATATAGTAGCTATTGCGAAAGCAGTAGAAGCTGCGGGTGCTGATGGAATTGTCATGATTAATACCTTATTAGGTATGCGTTTTGATAAAAAAACAGGGAAACCAATTCTAGCCAATAAGACAGGTGGATTAAGTGGTCCAGCCATTAAACCAATTGCCCTTAGAATGATTTATCAAGTATATCAAAATGTGAAGATACCTATTATTGGTTGTGGTGGAATTGCGGGTGCTGAAGATGTTATTGAATTCTTAATAGCAGGAGCTAGTGCTGTAGAAGTTGGTGCCATGAATTTTGTAGACCCAATGATTTGTGTTAAAATTATTGAGGATTTACCAAAAGTATTAAAGAAATATGGATATAACTCTGTGAAAGAGGTTATAGGAAGGAGCCATCAAGAATGAGCAAAACAATGGTAGCGTTGGATTTTTCAACAAGAAAAGAAGTGTATGAGTTTTTATTAAAATTTAATGAACCAATTTATGTTAAAATTGGGATGGAATTAACTTATTCTTTCGGATTTGAAATTGTTAGAGAAGTTAAAGAAATGGGACATAAAATTTTCTTAGACCTTAAACTCCATGACATCCCAAATACCGTAAAACAAGCAATGAAGAATTTAGCTCGTTTAGATGTTGACGTTGTTAATTTACACTGTGCGGGTGGAAGCGCAATGATGAGAGCTGCGATTGACGGATTAAATGAAGGAGCTATCAATGGTAAGCGTCCTTTATGTATCGCTGTAACGCAGTTGACATCAACTTCTCAAGAAGCCATGGAATCTGAATTGTTAATCAATCATGATTTAAAAGAAGTCGTTATCTCTTACGCTAAATTAGCTAAAGAGAGTGGATTAGATGGTGTTGTCTGTTCAGTACATGAAGCGCGTGCAATTCATGAAGCTTGTGGAGAAAACTTCTTAACTGTAACTCCGGGAATCCGTCTTGCTGATGATTCTAAGGATGACCAAAAACGTGTAGCTACACCTCAATTCGCTAAAGATGAAGGCTGTGATTACATTGTTGTTGGACGTTCTATCACAACAAGTAAAGATCCTGTAGCTACTTATCACTATATTGAAAATATCATGGAGGACTAAATGATGATTGAAAAAGACATAGCTAAAAGCTTATTAGATGTTAAAGCAGTATTCTTAAAACCAAATGAACCTTTTACTTGGGCAAGTGGAATTAAAAGCCCAATTTATTGTGATAACCGTTTAGTATTATCTTATCCGGATAAACGTGATCAAGTGAAATTCGGCTTAGTTGAATTAATTAAAAAGAAATACCCGGAAGTTGAAGTAATTATGGGTACTGCCACAGCAGGAATTCCTATGGCTTCATTAATTGCTGATGTGATGGCTCTTCCAATGGGGTATGTGCGTTCAAGTAATAAAAGTCATGGTAAAGAAAACAAAATCGAAGGAAGAATTCTTCCTTCTCAAAAAGTTGTCGTTGTTGAAGATTTAATTTCGACAGGAGGAAGTTGTATTACGGCTGTTGAATCACTTCGTGAAGCTGGAGCTGAAGTACTTGGTGTCGTTGCTATCTTCTCTTATTTATTACCAGCAGCAAGTAAAGCGTTTGGTGATATTAACTGTGATTTTGCTACTTTAAGTAACTATGATGCATTACTTGAAGCGGCTGTTGAAAACAATTATGTTCAAGCGAGTGATTTAGAAAAACTTAACGCTTGGAAAAAAGATCCAAAAGATGAATCTTGGATGAATAAATAATCATATTCAAATGAAGGCAAGGAGAAATCCAAGCCTTTTTTCTTTGGGAATTGTGCTATAATGAGAGAAAAGGTAGGTGGTTTATATGAAGAAGTATATCTTGGCCATTGACCAAGGAACTACAAGTACAAGAGCAATTCTATTTGATGTGGAAAGTAACATCATTGCTACAGCACAAAAAGATTGTGAAAACTATTATCCTCATCCAGGTTGGGTTGAACAGAATGCCAATATGATTTATTCTTCAACACTAGGAGTTATGATGGAAGTGGTAGCCAATGCTAACTGTACATTTGAAGATATCGCAGGAATTGGTATTACCAATCAAAGAGAAACGACCATCATATGGGATAAGAAGACAGGTCAACCTGTTCATTTCGCCATTGTTTGGCAGAGTCGTCAAAGTGATTCGTATTGTCAAGAAATGAAAGACAAAGGACTTGAGAAGTTGTTTTATGAAAAAACAGGACTTGTTTTGGACCCCTATTTTAGTGCCAGTAAGATTAGGTATATCTTAGATCATATAGAGAATGGTCAAGAAAGAGCAGAGGCTGGAGAGTTGTGTTTTGGTACTGTGGATTCATTCTTAGTGTGGAAATTGAGTGGTGGATTACTTCATGTAAGTGATGTTTCAAATGCCTCAAGAACCTTACTCATGAATTTAGAAACATTAGATTATGATGATGAACTCTGTAAGTTGTGGAATATTCCACGCTGTCTGTTACCAACCATTACGGATTCTTCAAAAGTCTATGGAACAACGCAATCTGGTCTTTTAGGGAATTGCGAGATTCCGATAGCTTCCATGGTAGGAGATCAACAAGCAGCCCTTTTTGGTCAAACCTGTTTTGAAGAAGGCAGTGTGAAGAATACTTATGGCACTGGTTGTTTCCTCTTAATGAATACAGGGAATCAAGTTATTCATTCAAAAAACGGTTTATTATCATGTGTCGGATGGAAAATAGGGGATGAAGTCAATTATGTTCTTGAGGGCAGTGTGTTTATTGCTGGTGCTGCGATTCAGTGGCTTAGAGATGGATTGAAGATTATCAATAATTCAAACGAAACCAATCAAAGAGCAAACTCAGTTGAATCAAGTGATGGTGTCTATGTAGTACCTACTTTTACGGGCTGTGGTGCTCCTTATTGGAAACCACAAGTTAAAGGTGCCATGTTTGGACTGACACGCGGAACCACTCAAGACCATATCATACGCGCGACCTTAGAGTCTTTAGCGTATCAAACAAATGATGTGCTTGAGGCAATGCAACATGATGCAGGAATTAAACTCAAACGTATTCAAGTCGATGGTGGTGCTAGTAAAAATGATTATTTAATGCAATTTCAAAGCGACATCTCGTCATGTTTGGTTTCCCGTTCACTCATCAGTGAAACAACCGCTTTAGGTGCAGCATATCTTGCCGGATTAGCAGTTGGATTTTGGAAAGATAGAAATGAAATTAGGCAAAACTATAAAGTGGGGAATCAATTTTCACCTATGATGAATGAAAAAGAAAAGGAGGAGTTGCTAGAAGGCTGGAAAAGAGCTATTCAGGCAACCATTATGTTCTAATGATTGAAGCAATTTTAAAAAGAAGAAGTATTCGCAAATTTACGAATCAAAAAGTAGAAGATGAAAAAATAGAAGAAATGTTGAAAGCAGGAATGTTAGCACCTAGTGCGCACAATCTAAATCCTGTACGCTTTGTAATCATTAAAAGCAAAGAAGCATTCCAACACATTATGAGTATCCATCCCTATACATCTATGCTTAAAACAGCCGATGTAGCCATCTTAGTAGTGGGGAATCGAAACATCACAACCAATGACGGATTTCTCTATGCTGATTGCTCATCAGCCATAACGAATATATTACTCCAAGGTTGTGAACTAGGACTAGGAACTTGTTGGTGTGGTGTTGCTCCGAGTGTTGAAAGATGCCAAGCCTTTAGTGAATATTTCGAGCTTGAAGAGAATTATTTACCTTTTGGTTTAATTGCTGTTGGGTATCCTGATGAAGTAAAGGGAATGAAGGAAACCATTGATTTAAGTAAAATAATTAAAGTGGTAGAGTAAAAGTACATCAGAATTGAAGGAATAAGCAACTAAAGCACTCGCACAATTGTTGTACAAAAGTAGAAGTCGGATAAGAAAAGAACGATAAATCCCAAATTTTACCAATGAATATCTACTCTTTTAATTAATAGTAGCTATTAAAAAAAAGGGAACAAAAGAGGCGAAAACACATAATTCAACGGTGATTATTTAAGTTGCAGAGTAAATGCAAGCGTTTTCATAGCATGTGGCTATATATAATTGACAAATATACTCTAGAATGATAAAATTACTACGTACTAGGAGGTATAATCATATGAAAAAATTAAGTTTAGTATTAGCTGCACTTGCACTAGTTGCATGTAGTAAAGCACCAGTCGTTAAACAGGGAACTGCTTCTACTGAAATCGACAACCATGGAGCTACTGAAACAATTACTGTTAATGTAACTTTAGAAGATGACAAACTTACAAAAGTTGAAATTGATGAAACTTACAAAGGAAGCACTAAAAAAACTCTAGGTGAAGACTATTCAATGAGAGCTGCTTCTCCAATCGGTAAAGAATGGTTTGAACAAGCTGCATTCTTAGAAGAATACCTTGTTAAAAACAACAAAACTGAACTTGCTTTAACTGCTGATGGAGTTCCAACTGATGCTGATGTATTAGCTGGATGTACAATCGGTGTTGAAAGCATTATGAAGACTGTAGCTGAAGCTGCAAAAGCTGCTAAATAGTTAAATCTATATGAGCGAAGAGTGGATATCCACTCTTTTTATTTGGCAAAGTTAGCAAGCTAATGTATAATAGATGAGGCAAGGAGTGATTTTATGAAGAATCGTAAAATGGTTACGATAGCAATGCTTATGGCTTTAGCCATTCTATTACATTTCATTGACTCAATGATACCTCTACCAGTCATTCCTGGATTTCATTTAGGTTTAGCGAATATTGTTGGACTTATTGCTTTGTTTAAATATGATGATAAGACGATGATTGGGATTAATTTCATGCGTGTTATACTCTCATCTTTACTTAATGGTACAATTTTCGGTCATGTCTTTTTATTATCAGCAAGTGGTGTACTCTTAGCGACAACGGTTGCCATCTTGCTCTATAGATTCACAGGTTTAAGTAAAATAGGGATTAGTGTCGGTTCAAGTGTTGCCCACTGTGTGGGGCAGATATTGGCTGGTATCTTGCTTTATAATCAAGTGTTGATGATTTCATTCTTACCCATTGCATTATTAATGAGTATACCCACTGGAATCATGACTGGAGTAGTTGCTACTCAAGTTCTAAAGAGAATCAAATAGGAGGATTATTATGCAAATATTTATTTATCGCCCAACCGGAACATGCTCATCAAAGTTTACTTTTGAAATAGAGGCTGACACAATTCAATCATTAAAGGTTGAAGGTGGTTGTTCAGGTAATTTATTAGGCATATCCAATCTTGTAAAGGGAAAGAAGATTGAAGAAATATTGCCTGCTTTTGAAGGGGTTCTTTGTGGTATGAGAAAAACATCATGTCCTGATCAGATTGCCAAGGCATTGATGCAATATAGGAGTGAAAATAGTTTATGAGACTAATGTTAGATGATTTATATGCGATGCAAAGTGAGCTAGATGAACGTATCTTTAAACAACATCAAATTACTCGGGCTGAAACTAGTTATAAAAGAGTCCTTGCACTCATTGTTGAATTAGGAGAATGTGTGAATGAAACACGTTGTTTTAAGTTTTGGAGTGTTAAGGGTTCTCAACCTAAGGAAGTCATCTTAGAAGAGTTTGTTGATGGAATTCACTTTCTCTTGTCGATTGGTCTTGATTTAAATGATCAATCTAAACACATTGAAAGTAAAGAGACTTCAGATGATTTGAGTAAAGCGTATTTAGAAATGTTTAGGTTATCTTCTTCATTAAGTGAAGACTACACGCTAACAAGATATTATCAATGTTTCTCTTGTTATTTGGGTATTGCTGAATTATTAGGTTTTAGTGAACTTGATATTCATTCTTTCTATATGATGAAGAATAAAGAGAATCATTCAAGACAAAACAATAACTACTAAGTCGTCATTTGACGGCTTTTATTATACCAAATGTAAAATTTACATATTTATGAAAGAAACATCAAAATAACTCTTGCAAATATTTTCTTTGCATGCTATACTGATGTTAGTTAATTAAATAACTTGATTTTATATAAACTCAACTGCCTTAGTTCATACCTCCTTGTAGCCTAAACTTTCCTGATGAACTTGATTTATATAAAATCGAAAAGACATCCATGTGGTGTCTTTTTTAATGTCTAAGTTTTCTAATTTGTGTGACATCATGTAAAGTTCTTCACTTTCGTTGAAAAAAAAGGGTGAACTTGTTATAATATATTGCATATGGTTATACACTAACTTTATGGAACGGAGCTAACTATGAATAAAAAACACATCCTGATATTTTTAGGGGTCATTGGCTTAGACCAATTAACTAAAATATGGATACAAAATAACATTGAATATCAAGGAAGTATTGAAATTATCAAAAACTTCTTTTCCTTGAGCAATGTTCATAATACAGGTGCTGCTTGGAGTATGCTAGAGGGAAAAATGATGTTCTTCTATCTGATATCTGTTGTAGCTCTCATTGCTATGGTTTATTTTTATAAGACTTTACCTGCTGCTGATCGTTATACACGCTTCGGACTCGTATTAATGATGGCAGGAACAATAGGGAACTTTATCGATCGATTATGTTTCCAATATGTACGAGATTTTATTGATATATTAATATTTGGTTATGATTTCCCAATATTTAATATCGCAGATTCAGCATTATGCATTGGAGTAGGGTTTATCTTGCTTGATGTTTTTCTAGAAAGCAGAGGGATTCAACGATGAAAAAATGTGAATGGACAGTGACTGAAGAAGATAAGTTTTTAAGGATTGATAAGTTTATCGCTAAGCAAGAAGATGGTTTTACTCGTTCTCGTACTCAAGGATTACTTGAAGAGGGCAGTATTACTGTAAATGGTTTGGAAGTGAAGAATAATTATAAAGTAAAAGTAAATGATTTAATCGAAGCTGAGTTTATTGATGATTTAGAATTAGAAGCACAACCAGAGGATTTGAATTTGGATGTTGTTTATGAAGACTCTGATGTAATTGTGATAAACAAGCCAAAAGGTATTGTTGTCCATCCTTCAGCGGGGAATCAAAGAGGTACCTTAGTGAATGGTTTATTGTATCACTGTAAGGATTTATCGGGTATCAATGGTGTCTTAAGACCAGGTATTGTTCATCGTATTGATAAAGATACGACGGGCTTATTAATAGTTGCGAAGAATGATGTTGCTCATTTATCTTTAGCTGAACAGTTACAGACAAAAACGGTTAATCGTTTATATTATGCTTTAGTTCATGGTGTTATTGAACATGAATATGGTACGATTGATGCTCCAATTGGACGTGATCCTAAAGATCGTCAAAAGATGGCTATTATTGCAACAAATTCAAAACAAGCAATTACTCATTTTAAAGTCGTTGAACGTTTTAAAAATTATACTTTAGTTGAATGCCGTTTGGAAACAGGACGTACTCATCAAATTCGTGTACATATGCAATATATTAAACATCCAGTTGTTGGTGATCAAAAGTATTCTTATCGTAAGACCTTAGATACACAAGGACAAATGCTTCATGCTCATCAATTAACTTTTATGCATCCAAGAAGCAAGGAACAAGTGACTGTGGAAGCACCACTACCTGAATTATTTCAAAGTGTGCTAGATACAATTCGAAGAGAGGATGAGTAATTATGATTTATTCTGATTCAGATATTTACTGTATTCAGTTGTTGACATATTTTGTTACACAACAGAATTATCAAATGGTTACTCTTCGTCAAACGACAAAGAATGATTATTGGTTAACGAATCCAGAAAATAAAGAATATCCAATATTGAGATTAAGCAATGAACCTAATAAAGAATTAATAAGTGATGAAGTCTATTTAAAAGGTGTTCATCAAGCAATAGCTACAGCTATTTCTCGTGAAGGACGTTTAATTATCTTAAATACGAATGAAGCAACTTCTGATTTAGAGAACGGTATCATCACTCAATTTAAAGTAGCTCCCAATGTACCAATTGCCGGTGGTATACAGTCGGCTTTCCCTGGTATTGAGAGTGTTGTCCATCATGTTAGCAACAACCAAGATGAGTATGCACGTTGTTCCCGTTTAATGGAAAGAAAAGCAATCACTCAATCAAAAGCTAAACGCTTTAAGTTCAAGGACTTACCTAGAACGACAATGGTGTTGATTGTTATTTGTGCTGTTATGTTTTTAGTAACGAATCTATTAACAACGATTACAGGTGATGTCGTTTCTGCCTCTATATTTGCTGGTGGTTATTATAAGATGTCCGTGGTTGCGGGATTTGAATACTTCAGATTATTCACATCAGGCTTTGTTCACTATGATATCTTCCATTTTATGATGAATATGATGGCATTAATTAATCTTGGTTTAATCTGTGAAAAGAGATTTAATAAAGTCCATTACTTAATGATTATGTTTATGGGAATCATTATTGGAAATGTGTTTGTATTGATTGGTGATCCTAATATTGCTGGAATGGGTATCAGTGGTGGTTTATTTGCATTACTTGGTGCTTATGTCATTTCATTGTTTGAAGATGGTTCAATTAAGATTCCAATGATACGAGCAAGTCTTATTTCAACGATTATGATGAATGTATTTATTTCCTTCTTACCTAATATTTCATTAATGGCTCATTTAGGTGGTTTTATTGCCGGGGTTGTTCTTGGCTTTGTCTTAATACCAACAAATAAATGGAAATCATTAAAAATGCATGTTAGAAATGCAGGTATATTGCTCTTGATAGGATTATTGATGATTATTCCTCAAGTTCAAAGAATTGATCCAGTATATCCTGGAACTGATGCCTATTTAATTACGACAGCGCGAAAGTTAAATTTAGATTTTTATGCCGATTATATGCAAAAGCGTTTTACTCAACAAATGAGTCAACAAAACAATGGTGGCTATACGGTACACTTAGAGAAAGCAATTAAACAAATTGAGGAGGAAAAGTAAAATGAAAAGAGAAAAAGTATTATCATGGGATGACTATTTCATGGGATTAGCTCATCTTTCGTCCTTTAGATCTAAAGATCCATCGACACAAGTAGGGGCTGTTATTGTATCTGCTGAACATAAGGTAGTGGGGATTGGTTATAATGGCTTCCCAATAGGTTGTGATGATGATGTCTTTCCATGGGAGCGAGAAGGCTCTTTCAATGAAACAAAGTATCCTTTTGTTGTTCACGCTGAATTGAATGCTATTTTGAATAGTAATCAAAAATGTACTGGAGCTTCTATTTATGTATCTTTATTTCCATGTAATGAATGTGCTAAAGCTATTATTCAAAGTGGAATTAAAAAAATCGTCTATGAATCTGATAAATATGCCCATACTGATGCGACCATAGCAAGCAAGAGAATGTTGGTTGCTGCTGGGGTTGAGTTAGTTCAATTGGATCATTGTATTCAATTAGAGATTAATATAGCGAAAGAAAACTAAGATTGCTCTTAGTTTTTTTGTACTATCTTTTCCGTATTCTTAAAATGCACCTTGGCAGCATTATATAAACCTTTCATTCCATATTCATCATAGAAGGCTTGTATTACTGCATCTGCACTCACTCCTGAACCTTTTGGTAGTGTCATATGGTAATGTTCACTTAAGCTGTCCATAGCCTTTAAGAATGCATAACGAGCAATAATTGAACCACAAGCAACAGCTAAGTATTTATTCTCTGCCTTTGTTTCAAAAGTTAATGTCTCAACAATTTTTTCCTCATCTTTAAGATAACGATAATATGAAGCTTTAGGTGTAAATTGATCAATGACACAGAGCGAAGGTAAATCAGTCTTAGTTCTTAGATTAAGATAAGCTTGATTATGCAATTTAGCTTTAATCGCATTCATATTATTTGTTTCATGAATCTGGTTATACTTATAATTATCTAAGATAAGTAAACTATAGGTTAACTCTTTCATTAAAAGTGGAGCAATCTTAAGAATATGTTCATCAGTCAATTGTTTAGAATCTTGAATTTTTAGTTGTTTGCATAAATCCAAATTCTTTTCTTCAACAATGCTTGCACAGACACAAACAGGACCAAAATAATCACCAGTTCCAACCTCATCACTTCCAGCTTGTGGGTAAGTGACTTGAGCAGGCGTAGCTTTTGCTGATACACGGAGATACTTAGAAGCATAGACATCAGCTGCTTCTCCTTGAAAGACGACTTTGTTTGATGTATAGGCAGTGATTGTACAATCACTTAACTTGATTTGAAAACGAGTATAAGGTAATTCCTTCGTTACAAGATACTTTTTCATGTTCGTTTGTAACTCTTTTAATTGTTGTTCATTCAGCACAGCTGTATAAGTTTCCATGGGTTCACCTCCAGAATATTTTAACACATATTTGCATAAAACGGGTAGATAGATTATTATATAGTTATGAGGTGAGACAATGACTATCGATATGAATTTTGTGATAGTTATCAATATAACTATTATACTATTAACCCTTTATTGGTGTTATAGTGGTTTTAATAAAGGTTTTTTACTAAAGTTATTAAGTTGTTTAAGTTTTGTTGTTGTGGTATTTTTATCATGGAATATAGCAGAATTTTTTAAGTTTCTACATTTATTGCCTAAACAGTGGGCACCCTTTGCATCTAGCGAATTAGCACCCTTCTTTTATGATTATGCCAATCATATTTTTATCTTTATTTTGTTGGTGGTAGTTCTATCGATTGCTTTGATGGTACTTAGACCCATCGCTAAAATAATCGGTGATTTACCACTGATAAGTATCTTTAATAGAATCTTAGGGTTATTCTTTGGACTAGCACAAAGTTTTATTGTGATTTTTTTGGTGACATTCTTATTAACAACACCCCTTTTCACTAATGGAACACAAGTTATTAATAAGAGTATCTTGCGATATATAGAACCGTTACAAGAAGAAACCATTAAAATACTTGGTACAAGTATGAATGATTATGCAATGTTCCAACAACTTAATAAGAGTGAATCTGATGTGGATAATGCCCTTAAGATTCGTGAGTGGTTACAAGAAAAAGGATTTTCTGATGAGGAAATCGTAGAATTTATGGTGCGTCTAGCACAATAGGAGATTATTTTTATGAGAGAAAATTATGAGAGTCTAGAACTCGATCATATAAAACAAGAAATGGAACGTTTTTGTTCGTTCTCTTTAGGTATTAAAGAAATTGAGCGAGCAAGTCCAAGTTTTGATTACTTGTATGTAAAAAGAGACTTAAGAAGAACTTATGAAGCTATACAATGCGTTGTTCGATTTGGAACAATGCCTTTTACTGGTATTCATGACTTACAGGAACCCATCCAACATGCGATGAAGAATCGGATTATAGGACCAAGAGAATTACGTCAATGTGCTGAACATGAAAGAGCTTGTGTTAGTATTCAAACATATATAAAAGGGATTGACTTTGAATGTGGAGCCCTTAGCGAACTAACTGAATCATTAAACATTGATTTGACGTTGGCAGAAGCCATTGAAAAATGTATCTCAGTAAACTATGAGGTAATGGATAATGCATCAGTTACCTTAAAAAGTATAAGAAAGAACATTAAGAGTTATGAAAGTAAGTTGAATGAATTAACACAAAAGTTTATTCAAGCCAATGCTTCTAAGCTAATGGATACGATTACAACCACTCGAAATGATCGTGTTTGTGTCTTAGTAAAAATATCAGAGAAAAATGCGATTAAGGGTTTTATCCATGGTGAAAGTTCATCAGGACAAACAGCCTATGTCGAACCAGAATGTTTATTTAATGCGAACAATCAATTACAAGCAGCCCATAATGCTGAACAAGAAGAAATTGAAAAAATTCTTTTTGAATTAAGTCAAGCGGTTAAGAAGCAAGGCTCTGCTTTACTCAGTAACCTTCAAACTCTAGGAATATTAGATGGTATCTTTGCGAAAGCAAGTTGGGCTAAGGCTCATAATGCTACTGTAGCGCAGATTGATGAACAAGGACAACGTCTTTATTTTAAACGTGCTCGACATCCCTTAATTGATGAGAAAAAAGTAATTAGTAATACTTATGAAATATCATCACCTAAACGTGTCTTGTTGATTACGGGTAGTAATACTGGAGGAAAAACAGTAACACTTAAAACGGTGGGACTCTTTGTGTTAATGAGTATGTGTGGCTTTCCAATTACTTGTGAAGAAGCCTTTCTTCCAATGTTTGATCAAATATTTGTTGATATTGGAGATGAACAATCAATTGAACAATCCTTATCTACTTTCAGTGGACATTTATCAAAATTAGCGCTTATTTGTGAAAAGGCTACGAGCAAATCCTTAATATTACTTGATGAACTTGGTTCAGGAACTGACCCTAATGAGGGAGAAGCCTTGGCTATTGCTGTCTTAGATTATCTACGTGATATGAACTCAATGATTGTAGCTACGACTCACTATTCTAAATTGAAACAATATGGAAGTAAGCATCCTGATATTCTTTTATCAAGCGTTGAATTCGATGTTGAAGCTATGAGACCTACTTATCGTTATATTGAAGGACTTAGTGGTAAGAGTAATGCGTTTGAAATTGCACGTCGATTTAATCTCAATGAAAAGATTGTTAGAAATGCGATTAAATTTAAAGAAGAAAATAAAACAGATCAAGAACGATTAATGGAAAAACTAGAATCAACCATCGAAGAAAACATGTTCTTAAAATCGAGCTTAGAAACACAGAAAGCTGAATTTAATGAAGAGAAAGAAAAGTTCGATACGATGAAAAGTCGTTTCTTAGCTAATCAACAGCGTCTCATTGAAGAAGCGCAAGTAGAAGCCTATAGCATCGTGGAAGAAGCTAAAGAAAAGAGTCAAGAGGTTATTCTTGAACTGAAGGAATTAGGCCAAGGAGCTAAGCCTCATGAACTCTTAGAAGTGCGTGCTAAATTAAATGAAGTCGTTGCGGAAGTAAAAAGTGTTGAGCCTACCATTGAAACATTCGCTGAAGGAGATTATGTATTAGTTAAACAATATAACTATTACGGAGATGTTCTTGAAGTAAGTAATAAAGCCATTACAGTGTATGCAAATGGTATTAAAATGAAATTGAAGGCTGAAGATATTACTAAAGTTAAAAAGCAAGTACAGAAAAAACCTAAGACTTCCTTCGCTAAATCATTACGCCAATCCTTCTCATTAGAATGTAATGTGATTGGAGAGCACGTTAATGATGCATTAGCGATCGTCGATAAATACTTAGATAATGCGATTCTAGCGAACGTACACAATGTGCGTCTTGTCCATGGTCATGGTACAGGAGCACTAAGAACGGCCATTCATGCCTACTTAAAACGTAACTCCAATGTAGAGGAATTTAGAATGGGTGGACAAGGTGAAGGTGGCTTGGGTGCTACGGTTGTTACTTTAAAAAGCAAAGGAAAAAAGAAAAATGGCCTCGGACTTGATTAAAAGTAAGTTAGAACTTTTACCAGCGAGTCCTGGTTGTTATCTAATGAAAGATATCAATCAAGAAATTATCTATGTTGGGAAAGCCATCAAACTGAAGAACCGTGTAAAAAGCTATTTCGTAGGTGCTCATAACTATAAGACAACCAAACTTGTATCAAACATTGTTGACTTTGAATACATTGTGACTGCCACAGAAAAAGAAGCTCTATTATTGGAATACAATCTAATCAAGAAACATGCACCTAAGTACAATATCATGTTTATGGATGATAAGAGTTATCCCTATATTAAATTGACGATTGAAAAGGTTCCTACACTTAAAGTAGTACGAAATACAATTGATAAAAAGGCTGAATACTTCGGCCCTTTTCCTGATTCTAGTGCAGCTTATCAAACCATTCATTTATTAAATCAACTTTATCCTTTAAGGAAATGTAAGAAGATGCCTAAAAAAGAATGTCTATATTATCATATTCATCAATGTCTAGGCCCTTGTATCAATGATATTGAAGCAAGTGTTTACCAAGGAATGACTCATGACATTAAGCGTTTCTTACGTGGTGATGTAAGTGATTTGTTAACCAATTTAAAGAAAGAAATGAATGTTGCTAGTGAAAAGATGGATTTTGAAAAAGCTCAAGAGAAATTAACTCTTGTCCGTTCTATTGAACATGTTACTGCGAAACAACAAGTGCAATTTAATGATAAGAAGGACCGAGATGTCTTTGGCTTCTATATTGATAAAGGATATATTTCAATTCAAGGTTTCTTTCTCCATAATGGTAAAGTCCTTGAGAGGGCATTAGCAATTCATCCTTTAGTTGATGAACCGGAGAGTACATTTATTTCCTTTATTATGCAATATTATGGCAAAAATCCTCTACCTTATGAGATTTTATTACCTAAAGAAATCAATGCTGAATTACTTGAAGCTGCCTTAGAAGTTAAAGTTTCACAACCTTTAAAAGGAAATAAATTAAAATTAGTTGAGATGGTCATCAATAATGCAAAGGATTCCCATAAGCAGAAATTTGAACTTGCTCAAAAAGATGAGAATAAAAAAGAAATAGCGATGAGTGCGCTGAGTACTTTATTTGCTAAGCCAATTCATCGTGTAGAAATGTTTGATAATTCACATATATCAGGAGCATTTAATGTCAGTGGTTGTGTTGTATTTAATGATGGTGAGCCCTCTAAAAAAGATTATCGACTTTATCGACTTGGTTCTTATATTAGTGATTTAGATTCAATGAAAGAAGTAATTTATCGACGTTATTTCAGAATACTAAAAGAAGGAACTCCCATGAATGATTTATTAATTGTCGATGGAGGTTGGCTACAAATTCAAGCAGCTAAGGAAATTCTTGATGAACTTGGTATTGATATAACTATTGCTGGTTTAGTAAAAGATGATCATCATCGAACGAGCAATCTAATGGATAAAAAGGGTAATATTTTAAATATAAAAAAGGATAGTCCTTTGTTTTTCCTTTTAACCCAAATGCAAGATGAAGTACACCGTTTCGCCATAACTTATCACCGTAAGTTAAGGAGCAAAGCAATGACGAAATCTGTCTTGGATGATATTGAAGGAATTGGGGAAGTTCGTAAGAAAGAAATTTGGAGAGAATTTAAAACTTTAAAGAATTTAAAGGAAGCTACAGTAGAAGAACTAAGCAAAATATTACCATTAACTGTTTCTAAAAACCTATACAATGCGCTTAATGCAACTAAAGATGGACAAAATAATAATTAATGCATAGTATGGACTAGGAAACAGGAGGGTTACTTACGCAAAATATATGCACAAAACGTGAAGCCGAGGTTTTTAATTATTTGATTCAAAATTATAGTACTAAAGAAACTGCTTCTAAAATGGGTATAAGTGATAAAACGGTTCGCAATCATATTTCCAATGTGATTTTAAAATTGGGGGTTGCTTCACGTACACAGGCTATTCTAGAGTTAATCAAATTGAATCAATTGAAGATCTACGACTAGAACTTAAACCTTAAATGTGATTTTCATGTTTAAGGTTTTTAAATGCAAAGATTATGCTATAATAATTTCGAGGTGATTTTATGAAAGCAAAAAGAGCTATATTTGTTGGTAGCTTAATTGTCCTCTTTGTTGTATGTTACAGTTTTATGAACGAGCATTTTGACTCGCTGGCTAGATATAAATATGCAGATGATGCGAATCGTGATTTAATTGTAGAGTATTTAAATGATGATGAAATTAATTATTTGATTGATAGGCAATTTAAACCTGAAGAATTTGTCCCATATTTTGGTATTGACGGTTTCAATATTCGTTCTACGCAATGGTATAATCTTGCTAATCAAACACAATCTGCTGAATTGCCTAAGATCGTGGCTTTTGTTAATCAATACTTTGGTTCAGTGATGAACCAAGATAATTTCGAGAGTTTGATTACTCATTATTCTTATGAAACATTATCAGCGTTCTTTGATGGTGATGATGAATATACCAAAGAAGGAACATTGATTGCTAATCCATCAGATTTGATGGTTAAATTAGCTGTAGATAAAACGCTTTATAAGTATGAACCAAAGGATTTAGTTAAGGTAGATACATTACCCGTTGTCAATCGTTTCGTTGATGATGGAGATATCTATTTAAATAAAGAAACTTATGATGCAATGAATGCGTTGTGTGAAAAAGCTTATGTCATTAATAATAAAACCTATGGAAATATGATTTTAGTTGGCGGTTATGTATCTTATGATACCCAAGAGGATTTATATGATGCAGCGATGTTAGAATATGGCAAAGACGCTGTATTAAATCATGCTTATCTACCTGGTCATATGGAGCATCAGTTGGGTAGTGTCATTGAGTTAGTGATTGCTAAGGGTGAAAGCGAGGAGTCATCAGATAAACAAGTGGATGTTTCAACACACCGTAAATGGTTACAAGAGGTTATTACGGATTATGGATTTGTCTTCCGTACTTCATCTCAACCTAAAACAAAAGAACCCCATTTTATTTTGCGATATGTTGGTAAAGAAAACGCAAAGTTAATGAATGAAAAAGGTTTAACAATCGAGGAGATGGAGTAGCATGAGTCAAAGAATAGGGATGTGTGATTCGGGTATTGGTGGATTATTAGTGGCTAACGCACTGTTTCAAGCAAATCCTCATTTAGATATTGTTTATATTGGGGATCAAAAAAATGCTCCTTATGGTGAAAAAACACGTGAACAGTTACTTAGTTATGCAATAGCCTTAATGAATCAATTTGTAGAATTTAATATATCGACAGTTATTATTGCCTGTGGAACGCTTTGTGCTAATGTTTTAAAGGAAATTCAAGACCTCTATCCCAATATGAATATTATGGGTATTCTTGAGCCGACTTGCACTCAGCTAAAGGGAAAGAAGGTTACTTCTACTTTAGTTTTAGCGACCCAAGCGACAGTTCAACGACATGCGTATCAGACTTGTTTGAATAAGATGGATTCAGCGATGAAAGTAATCGAAGTTGCTTGTCCAAAACTAGTACCACTTATTGAAGGTGGAGGGGAAGACGAACTTCTTCAAGCCACGGCTATTGAGTATGTTTATCCGTATGTTGGAAAAGTTGATGCGGTTATTATGGGATGTACCCATTTCCCATTAGTTGAGAAAAGTGTAGGTGAACTTCTAAATGTACCCACTTTTAATTCTAATGTTGGTATTGTTACGGCTTATAAGAGTGTTGATGATCAACATTGTGGAAAGATTGATGTGTACACAAGTAAAGATGCAAAGACCATGAAGGAACAAATTAAACGATTAATTCATAAAGACTGGGAAGTTCAAGAAATCAATCTTGATTCCTAGTCTTTTTTTAACCTATCACTCATAGACTGTGGTGAGGTGAAAATATGAAACTTAAAAAAAATAATTTCAAACTGCAAGTAACCTATCTTTTTAGTGCTGTAGCACTCTTGAGTTATATAAGTGTCAAGAATGAGCCAATAAAAGAAACAGTGGCGGTGATGGCTCCAATGAAGGGTGTTGATCTGTTGATTGTTCAAGAAGACGAACAGCATCTATTAATTCCATTAACCCTTACTGTCGATGAAGTGGATAGTGTAGAAAATAAGTTAATGAAAATGGTTGAATTAATGAGTACACCTTTACCTTTGAATGGCATCACTCCAATACTTCCTCAAGGTTGTGAGCTATTAGATGTTAAACTTGTTGGCGAAAATGCAGAGTTGAATCTAAATAATCATTGTTTTAATTACGATAAAAATAATGAATTAAAAGTTATCGAAGGATTAGTTTGGGCGAGTACTAGTTTAGATGAAATATCAACATTAACCTTCGCTAAAGAAGGAGCATTTTTAGAAGTGACACCGCATCTTCAATTACCAATCACTCAACCAATAGATAGAATGGTGGGTATAAATAATTTTGAATGGGGAAGTAATACACTACATGATACGCAACAGTTAAATATCTATTATGTTAAATCGATTGATGGAAAGGATTATTACCTACCTAAATCAAAACGTGTCAATTCATCATTGATGAGTATTGAAGGCGTTGTAAAAACCATTGTGGACGATATATCAGTATCTTCAAAGTTAGTTCAGCCACTGGCTGTAGAAGGTGTTAGCGTTGAAGAAGTGGTGTGGGGTGAAGATGGTGTGCTAAACATTCATCTAGATTCATCAATTCTTAATGAAGAGAACACCTGTAAAAAAGTAGCCTTCGATATTTTAATGTTGTCAGTGAAAGAAACCCTTGATTTCAACCAAGTTCGACTCTATGTTGATGGTGTCATTGTTAATGAACATGGACTCAATGAAGACACGATTGATTTAAAACAATTAAAAGTTAATCCAATTTTGCTTTAAATATGATACAAGTTTTGGTATGATGTACAAGGTGATATTATGAAAGTAATTGTTATGAGTGATTCTCATGGGAAAAATAGTGCCATTGATAAAGTCATCGCTAAGCATCCTGATGCTGCGTATTTTATCCATTGTGGTGATATAGAAACAGATGAATTTGTATATCCAAATTTGAATATAGTCGCGGGTAATAATGATATGTATTATGATTATCCAGACTTTCTTCAAATTAAAGTAGGAAAAATCGCAATTTTAGTTATGCATGGTCATCAAAGTTATTATCAAAATAGATTATCCTATTTAGCAAAGAAAGCCATTGAGTTAAATTGTGATGCGGTTTGTTATGGTCACACACATGTAGCAGCAGTTGATGAGTGTAATGGTATTCAATGTATTAATCCAGGGAGTCTATGGCATTCTCGTGATGGGCGAGCTCCTTCTTATGCCATTCTTAATATTGAAGATACAGTGAGTGTAGAAATTGTTTTTATTAAAGGATAGAAATGACAAAATAATGTTTATGTTAAATAAATCAAATAATGGTTGAATTTTGACTTGATGTTTGTTATTATTATCTAGCACATAAAAAAATGTCTACGTAGCTCAGCTGGATAGAGCATACGCCTTCTAAGCGTACGGTCGAGGGTTCGAGTCCCCCCGTGGACGCCATTTATAAGCAAAGCCTGATTTATTGGGCTTTTTTTATATGAATTATGTGATGTTGTGGCAAAAGAGCCTGTTCGTTGAAATATTAGGTAGTTTATGGTATATTAACTAGGAATTGAAGCAGGGAGGATATTATGAATCAAATTTATAGCGAAATCCTGGCAGAAATACATCAACTGATCAGTGAAGGGAAAGCAAATGAAGCATTAGCAAAAATCAACAATGAGTGCGCGATGCCTTATATACCCTTTGAAGTTGAAACAGCATTACTTGAAATGAAAAAGACAGTGAGTGCACAGATAGAACTTAACAAGAATTACCGGGTATTATCTGATGAAGAAATCAGAAACTATCTACAGGGTAATATCAATCAACAAATGAGTGCAGTCGTTCAATTAAGCGAACGAAATGTACGTAGTTATCTAGAACTAATACAGGACATTTTAACCAATAATCCGCCGATTTTACTTAGAGCAATGATTATTGAACTGTTGATTTCTCAACAAATCCGTGAAAATGTTGTGGTTTATATTGATGGGATGGAAATTACTTTTGATCCAAGTTTGATTGAACAACCAATGGAAAGTGATGGAGCTGTAGCAAGTCTTGAATTATTAAAGGAATGGTTTGAAAATGAGAATCCTTCATTTCTTGCCATGTGCTGTGAGTGCTTAGTAAGAGAATGTTATTTGAGATTACCATTTAATATTGATGAAGATGAAAGTGAAGCGTTATCTCTAGCAATTATAGCTTATGTTTTTAAAGCAAATAACGCTGAGGATGAACTAAATTCCTTTATTCAACAAAAATCTCTTGCAAATATAGGTAGTTTTGAATTATTATTAGATAAGCATGACATTTGAGAAAATGATCAGGAATTAAATATCAGGAGGTATGGACAATGAGTTCAACATGGGAATTAAAAGAAAATTCAAAAGGTGAATTAAAAACAACAGTAGCGGGTGAAACTTGGACAAATGCTCAAGAAAAAGCTTTCAATAAACTAGCTAAACAAATCGCAATACCTGGTTTTAGAGCAGGTAAAGTGCCTACAGCTATGGCTAAAAAACATATTTCTACAGAACAAATTCTTATGGAAGCTGTCGATGAAGTAGCTTCAGCTGCTTTACAAGCAGGAGTTGAAGAACATGATTTATGGATGATTGCTCGTCCTGAATTAGGCGTTGATGCAATTGATGAAAAAGAAGTAACATTTACTTTCCATGTAACTGTTAAACCTGAAGTAACTTTAGGTGATTACAAAAAACTTGGAATTAAAAAAGATAAAGTAAAAGTAAGTGACAAAGACGTTAAAGAACAACTTACTGCTCTTCAAGAAAAATATGCTGAATTAGAAATCAAAGAAAAAGGTAAAGTTGTTAAAGGTGATACAGCGGTTATCGATTTCGAAGGATTCAGAGAAGGTGTTGCTTTTGAAGGTGGAAAAGGTGAAAACTATCCATTAGAAATTGGAAGTAATGCATTCATTCCAGGATTTGAAGAACAAGTTATTGGTATGAAATCAAATGAAACAAAAGATATCGAAGTGACTTTCCCTGAAACTTACCAAGAAGCAAGTTTAGCAGGTCAACCTGTTGTCTTTAAAGTAACTGTTCATGAAATCAAGAGTAAATCACTTCCTGAAATTAATGATGAGTTAATTAAACTTGCTGCTATTGAAGGTGTTGACACAGTTGATGCGTTCAAGGCTTACATTGAAAAAGACATGCTTGCTTACAAAGAAAGAGAAGCAGATGAAAAATTCACTAATGATTGTTTAAGTAAAGTTGTTGAAAACGCTAAAGTTGATATTCCTGAAGTTCTTATTGAACAAGAAATGGATAGTTTAGTAAATGACTTTGCTCAAAGAATTGGGCAACAAGGTTTCTCAATTGAACAATTCAAACAAATGACAGGACAAACAGATGAAAACATTCGTGAACAAATGCGTGGCGATGCTACATCTAAAGTTAATGTTCGTCTAGTTCTTGAAGCAATTGCTGCTAAAGAAGATTTAAAGGTTACGGATGAAGAAGTTAATACAGAATACCAACGTATTGCTGATATGTATAAAATGGATGTTGCTAAAGTGAAAGAGTTAATCAATGTTGACAATATTTCATATGATTTACGTCTACGTGGAGCTGTTAAACTTATCCAAGATTCAACAACAGGTAAATAATTAAAGACGCATCGCGTCTTTTTTACCCTAAATATGAGAGGAGTGTTTAAGTTGGAAAATACAAAAAAAATGCAATTTCCGGTCGTTTGTACTCGTGATGTTATCGTTTTTCCTTATGAAGAAGTCGCTATTGAGGTTGGAAGACCGATTAGCTTAAATGCCGTTCGCCGTTCTAGCGATAATTTCAATGATGAGATTTTCTTGGTTAGTCAAAAAAATGCGATGGTGGATGATCCAAATCCTGAGGATTTATATCAAATAGGTACTTTATGTAAAATAATCAGTAACCATAAGAAAGATGGTTTTTCTAAAATTGTCTTTAAGGGTATTGCTCGTGCTAAAGCAAAAGATTGGAAAGCGGTTGGTTCTTCTTTGTTTGCTGATATTGAAATACTGAGCGATATTGTAGGCAAAGCTGATGAAGAACTTGTTTTAGTTCGTAAAGTATCTAAAGAGTTAGAAACATTTGAAGCATTACATGCTTTAATTCGTCCAGAAGTTATTGCTGATTTTGCGAATGGAGTTTCTGCTCCTCGATTAGCTGATCACGTTGCTCAAATATTTCCATTCACAATTGATAAACGTCAAACATTCTTAGAAATGTTGAATGTAAATGAACGTTTATTAAACATTATTAAAGCTTTGGAACAAGAAAAACAATTCGCTGCTATTGAAAATGATATTAATATTAAAGTTCGTACGCGTGTTGAAGAAAGCCAAAAAGAATATTATTTAAGAGAACGTTTAAGAGCTATTAAAGAAGAATTAGGTGATGTTCCTGAACAGAGTGAAGATGCTGATTCGATTCGTGAACAGTTGGAAAAGAATCCTTATCCTAAGTATATTAAAGATAAAGTGACTGAAGAATTGGCGCGTTATGAAATGTTGCCTTCATCTAGTGGCGAATCAGGAGTAATCAAAAGCTATATTGATTGGCTGATGAAATTACCTTGGTGGCAAGTATCTTTAGATAATCAAGATTTAAGTATTGCGGAAGCTCGTCTTGAGGAAGATCATTTTGGTCTGAAGTAAGTCAAAGAACGTATCTTGGAATATCTAGCAGTTAAACAAATGACGAATTCATTAAAGTCACCAATTTTATGTTTAGTAGGTCCTCCTGGCGTTGGTAAAACATCACTAGCTAAATCAGTTGCGAGAGCTCTTGATCGACAATTTGTCAAGATGTCTGTAGGTGGAGTGAAAGATGAAGCGGAAATCCGTGGACATCGCCGTACTTATTTAGGTTCAATGCCAGGAAGAATTATTCAAGGTATGAAAAAAGCGGGGACTGTTAATCCGGTATTCTTAATTGATGAAATTGATAAGATGGCAAGTGATTACAAAGGAGATCCTGCAAGTGCTATGCTTGAGGTGTTGGATCCTGAACAAAACTCATTGTTCTCTGATCACTATTTAGAAGAGAATTATGATTTATCCAATGTTTTATTTATAGCGACAGCGAATTATCTAGAAGATATTCCTGCAGCGTTGCGTGATCGTTTGGAAATCATTAATTTATCTTCTTATACAGAATTAGAAAAAATTCAAATCGCTAGAAAACATTTATTAACTAAACAAATGAGTAATAATGGTTTAAAGGCGAGTCAATTGAAAATAGAAGATGATGTTCTTCTTTACTTAGTTCAGTTTTATACTAGAGAGAGTGGAGTTCGTCAATTAGAAAGAATTTTAGGAACTTTGGCTAGAAAAGCAGTCTTGGCTATTTTGAAAGAAGGAAAACGTTCAATCAAGGTAACAAAGAAAATGGCTGTGGAATGGTTGGGGCAAGAAATTTATGATTATGGTAAACGTGAAAAGACGGATCAAGTGGGTACAGTTACAGGCTTAGCTTATACATCTTTTGGTGGAGATATTCTACAGATTGAAGTTACACATTTTGAAGGTAAAGGCAAGTTTGTCATTACTGGACAATTGGGTGATGTAATGAAAGAGTCAGCAAGTATTGCTTATGATTATGTTCGTGCAAACGCTAAGAAATACAAGATTGACAGCAAATTATTTGAAACAGAGGATATTCATATCCATGTACCAGAAGGTGCTGTGCCGAAAGATGGACCTAGTGCAGGTGTTACCTTAACGACTGCTTTAGTTTCTTCTTTAACGAAAACACCGGTTTATGCTAATCTAGCAATGACTGGTGAAGTAACACTTCGTGGGAATGTATTACCAATTGGTGGCTTGCGTGAAAAGACAATGGCTGCTCATCGCTGTGGAATTACAACCGTGGTGATACCGAAAGGGAATGCGAAAGATATCTTAGAACTTCCTGAAACAGTTCGTGAAAGTATGAAAATCATACCTGTTGACCATGTTTCTCAAGTCTTGGATATTGCTTTGGTAAGAGAATAATGCATATCGATAAGGCTGAACTCGTTATATCGGCTCCTGATCGTGATTCTTGGCCAGATACTACTTTGCCTGAAATAGTGATGGCAGGAAGAAGTAATGTTGGAAAGTCATCATTAATCAATGCGATATGTTCACGAAAGAATTTAGCTTATGTTGGGAATACACCAGGGAAAACAAGACTACTTAATTTCTTCAATTTAAATGATGAAATTATGTTGGTGGATGTACCGGGTTATGGATATGCGAATGCAAGTAAACAGATGCTTGTTAACTTTGGTCATATGATGGAGGATTATTTTGGAGAGAGAACTCAGAAAAAAGGTCTTCTTCTCATTGTTGATGCTCGTCATAAACCGACTGAAGATGATATGTTAATGTTAGACTTTGCTCGTTATCATGAATTACCTTTGTGCGTAATTGCGACAAAGATGGATAAATTAAAAAGAAATGAAGTCAAGAAGAATCTTGCTCGTATAAAAGAATCCTTGTTTCTTAATGAGAACGAAAAGCTTATTCAGTTTTCTTCTGAAAAAAGACAGGGTATTGATTCTGTATGGCGAGCAATTGAAGATTTCTTAGCACATTAATTAACGTAGGGTATAAACCTTACGTTTTTTTGTTTAGTAATTATTTCACAAAAAAGGGAATCGCTACTAAATATAGGGGATATAACCAAGAGTTTAAAAGTAAATAGTTAAAGGTAAAAAATAATAAAGAAAAAGGTTGACATAGGGTATGAGATTTTGAT
>F144_Wood_Sandpiper__coassemble_20_pt1 | contig 46689 bp, 44 predicted proteins | sample F144_Wood_Sandpiper__metabat2_low_PE_003 | metagenome-assembled genome bin F144_Wood_Sandpiper
ATACTTTTGACAATAGCGGAGTTGCTACACTAGGATAATATAAAATCAAACCCTAAACAAGTTAGGAGTGACCGGTAAAGTGAGAAACTCATTCTACCGGTTTTTTTTGTATCTTAGATTTAATCTATACTCGTTTTCTACGAATTAATACAGCTTTAACCCCCTTTTTAACACAACCATTTCATTCGTTTCTTACCTATTTATAATAACGAATAATCATACACAATAACTCACAACCCTTTAACAAGCTTTTAACAAGAAACCCTCTAACAGTTTGAGTTCAATATTACAAAATAGTAAAATATAAGTAATCAATTGCTAAGCAATTATAGTTAATGTTTCTTAGTGATTTTAATGATTAGAGGGAGATGTCAGTAAATAAAAAATTTGTGAGTGGAACATAAAGGAGGACATAAATATGCAAGCACACAAAAGACTAATAGCAAGAATACTATCATTAGTACTTACTAGTTCAATGGTTATAACTACATTACCATTGACTATTTTAGCGAATGAAGAAGGTATAAAAAGTAATGAAACAATTCAAGAAGAAGGAAGTAATGGTAGTGGAGAAGCTAATGAGACTACAGATGGAAGTGAAGAAAATAACGAAGGAACTGAAATTTTTGAAATAGAGAAGGCTGATACTAGAACAAATAAGGAAGATAATGATCATGATATAAGTGGTGGAGATTTTAAAGATTTTGAGCAAGCTGATTGCTGTTCAGAAGATGACCCTCATGTAATAACTGGTAAAACAGAAGAGTATTATATTTATGTAGAGGAGGGAACCCATTTTATTGAATTGAATGGTGTTGATATTTATCCTAATGATTCACCTGCTGTTGCAATCGCGAAGGATGCAACAGTTAATTTGATTCTGGCTTATGATAGTGTGAATATACTAAAGACAAAATTTAGTGCTGGAATATCAGTCCCTACTGGTGCTAATCTTAACATTAGTGGTGATGGAGAACTTACTTCAACTGGTATACTCAACGGAGCAGGCATTGGCGCTAGTGGCAGCCCTCAAAATCAAGAAGCCGGAACAATAACCATTGATGGAGGTACTATAATAGCAACTGGAGGAAGCAACGGAGGAGCCGGAATTGGTGGAGGCAAAAATGGCGCTGGTGGAACAATCACTATTAACGGTGGAAAAGTGACAGCAACTGGAGGAAGTAACGGAGCAGGCATTGGCGGAGGCTATAATGGCGATGGTGGAACAATCGCTATTAACGGTGGAACTGTGACAGCAAACGGAGGATATGAAGCTGCTGGAATTGGTGGAGGCAATTATGGCGAAGGTGGTACAATCACTATCTCGAATTCTGACAATGTGACAGCAACAGGAGGAAAATACGCTGCTGGAATTGGTGGAGGTAATGAAGGTGCGGGTGGAACAATCATTATTAAAGATGGAACAGTGACAGCAAACGGAGGGGAAAATGCTGCTGGTATTGGTGGTGGTCAAAATGGAGAAAGTGGAACAATCACTATTAACGGTGGAACAGTGACAGCAACAGCAGGTGGATATTATGTGGCAGGCATTGGTGGCTATAGTGATAGTGATAATCAAACAATCAATATATCTGGGGGAACTATTATAGCGACAGGAGGGTCAAGTGCCCCTGGTATTGGCTGTGAATACGGAATCGAGCTGGAACGGAAAGGAACAATCAATATCTCCAATTATCCCAATGTGACAGCAGTTTCAAGTGTCACTGAAAAAGCTATATCTGCTGAGAAAATTAATATAACTTCAGGTTCTATAATGCAATTTAATTTTGACGATGCAGTGGATAGTGGAACGGAAATAGAAGTGAAAGATACTAGTGGAACAAGCCTTGAGCCCAATGTATCCTATAGCCCTACGAAAAAATTCAAAAGTATTGCTCTCACAGTACCAAATACTGGGGAGTATACGGCTTATGCGGGAACGAATAATCTAAAACATACTGATAATGGTACAATGTCAGATGCATTTAAAGTAGTTGCCGGACTAAATAATTATACTATTGTTGAAGAGGTTGCAAAACAACTGGTAAGTATAGAAGTTACTACACAACCTACTAAAACTACCTATACTGTCGGCGAATCTTTTGACAAAACAGGGTTGGTTGTAAAAGCAAATTATGGTGATAATAGTACATCTATAATTACTAACTACACAGTTGACCCAAGTGGTGCTTTGGCAGCATCTGATACTAAAGTTACAATAAGTTATACTGAAGGTGCTATTACAAAAACTGTGGATGTATCCATTACAGTAAATGAAGGTCAAACAGAAACACCATCTACAGATGGTTCTACTTCTGACTCATCAAACAATATTGAGGTTGAGGGTGTAGATACAGGAAAAAATGTTCAAGTAACTACAAGTAAAACCCCAGACATCGTTAAGGATGTTATTGAGGATAAGTTTATTGTTGGAACATATGAAATTAAAAAAGCTACAGAACCAGTAATAATTACAGTTAAGGTTGATAAGAAGAAAACGAAAGATATATTTGTCCTCCAATCAAATCCTGAAACTGGTATTCTTGAATTACTAACTAAAGCTGTAGTAAATAAAAATGGAAAAGCTGAATTTATGACAGATAGTAAAGAAAAACTTACAATAGTAACTCAACTCTATGTTGGATTTATTGATACAGTAGCAACCATAGAAAAACCAAGTGTAACTTATTATGTAGATGAAGATCAATCATTTAAGAAAGGTTGGTTCTTGGTTGATAATAAGGATTGGTATTTCGCTGATTATAAGAGTGATATTGTTCAAAAAGGACGATGGGTAGCGGATGGACAAGATAAGTATAAATTAGCAAAATGGTATTATTTAGGAGAAGATGGTGTTATGTTTAAAAATAAGTGGATAGCTAATAACGAAAACGGAACTAAATGGTATTATGTTGATAAGAATGGTTTATTCTTAAGAGATACTGTCATTGATGGTTATGTAATCAATGCGGAAGGTTATTGGAGTAAATAGTTAATAAGGATGGATGATCAAAAATTCATCCTTTTAATTCGTTTAAACAAGGTGATTTTCTTTACTTTTGGTTTGTTTCATACTACAATAAGCTAAAATAGGAAGGATGTTTTTTAGATGAATAAATTAAGTGAAATGAATCGTATTGTGATTAAGATAGGAACTGCGACTCTGGCTCATGAAACAGGTCGTTTAAATATTGCTCGCATGGAGTGTTTTGTGAAAGTCCTTGCTGACTTAAAGAACTCAGGCAAAGAGATTGTTTTAGTGAGTAGTGGGGCGATTGGTATTGGTGCGGGTCGCTTGGGTTTAAAAACTCGTCCTTCTGAATTATCGGCTAAACAGGCTTGTGCTGCTGTGGGTCAATGTGAATTAATGTATTTCTATGATAAGGCTTTTTCTGAGTACAATCATACAGTAGCTCAAGTCTTGTTGACGAATTATGAATTAGAAAATGAAAAACGTAAGAATTACGTAATTAATACTTTATCTGAACTGTTGAAGATGGATGTTTTACCTGTAGTCAATGAGAATGATACTGTGGCTGTTGACGAGATTGTCGTGGGTGACAATGATACGCTTTCTGAGATGGTTTGCGAGCTTGTCAAGGGCGATTGCTTGATTATCTTGAGTGATATTGATGGTGTCTATGATGATGACCCTAGAGTGAATAAAAACGCTAAATTAATCAAGGAGATAAAGGTTGTGGATGAGTATATTGAAAGTTTAGCTAAAGGCGCAGGAAGCTCTTTAGGTACAGGAGGCATGGCAACAAAGATTAGTGCAGCGAAAAAAGGAATACTTGCAGGCTTTCCTACGATCATCATGAATGGTCGTAACCCTGAAGATTTATATTGCTTATTTGATGATGAGCTCATTGGAACAAGGATTGGATAGTGATAAAATGGAACTTAGAGAACTCGTTAAAAACGCTAAAATTGCTAGTAAAGAAATGGCTTTACTAAGCAACGAAGAACGAAATGCTTGTTTAAATGAAATTGTTAATTCATTGAATAAGCACAAAGATGAATTAATTAAAGCCAATGAATTGGATTTGAAGAATGGAAAAAACAATGGATTGAATGAGGGTATGCTTGATCGTTTAATGTTGAATGAACAACGCATTGCTGATTTATGTATTGGTATTAATCAAGTAAGTACATTAGCTGACCCACTCAATCATATTTTGATGGAAGAAAAACGTCCAAGTGGAATTCATATTAAGCAACTCAGCGTTCCTTTAGGATTAGTTGCTATGATTTATGAGAGTCGTCCCAATGTCAGTGTTGATGCAGCAAGTCTTTGTATTAAAAGTGGCAATGCTGTCGTTTTAAGAGGAGGTAAGGAAGCCATTGAAACGAATAAGTACCTTGTTTCTTGCATCCAAGAAGCCTTAACAAAGTGTGGAATTGATAAGAAAGCAGTTTCTCTTATTGAAGATTTAAGTCATGAGAGAGTAAATGAATTAATGAAGATGAATGATTTAGTTGATGTCCTTATTCCTCGGGGTGGTAAACGTTTAATTGATTCAGTTGTAGCGAATTCAACCGTACCTATTATTCAAACAGGAACAGGAAATAATTCAATTTATGTGGATGAAAGTGCTAATTTAGAGGAAGCTCTCAAAATAATTGAAAATGCGAAGTGTCAACGTATTTCAGTTTGTAATGCCATTGAGAATTTATTAGTTCATGAATCGATTGCGGAAGCATTTTTACCTAAAATAGTAGAACAATTAAAAGTTTATCCTATGCAATATTGTGGTAACGATAAAGCAAGTGAAATCATTCATTGTGAACTTGCTACTCAAGAAGAACTATCCAATGAATTCCTTGATTACAAATGTGCTATCTTAGTTGTCAGTGGTATTGATGAAGCCCTAGATTTCATAGAACGTTATGGAACAAAACATTCAGAAGCAATTATTGCTACTGACAAAGAGGTTATTCAAAAATTCTTTGACCAAGTCGATGCTTCAGCTTTATATGTCAACACATCAACTAGATTCAGTGATGGCTTTGAATTTGGATTAGGTTGTGAAATAGGAATCTCTACTCAAAAATTACATGCACGAGGTCCGATGGGTTTAGAGGCATTAACAACGATAAAATATCTCATTGACAGTGATTATGTTATTAGATAAGCAACTTAATTCTTTATATGAAACGCTCCCACTATGAAAGTAGTGGTTTTTGTTTTAGATATTATATCAAGTGTACTTGCATCAATGTGACATTTGTGCTAAGATGTCCATAAGAATTTAGCACGAAAGTTGGTGTAAATATGACAAACAAAGAAAAAATCCTAAAAATTGCGAAAGAAAATAAAGGAATAATTCTCACAAGTCAAGTAAGTGAAGCAAATATTTCACGTGAGACATTGACTCGCTTAGTGAAAGCTCAAATAATATTTCCTATTCAGCGAGGTATCTATGTAACAAGCGAAGGTTATGTAGATGATTTCTATTTGTTACAAGCTCGTTTTCCAAAAGGAGTTTATTCTCATGAAACAGCGCTCTATCTACAAGGATATTCAGAACGTTCACCTATTTTACCAACGATGATTTTCAAGTATGGAACATCAACTACCCGAATGAAAGGAATAGTGAAACCAGTCATTGTATCTTCTGATTTTGAATTAGGAAAAATAGAGATTGAGAGAAATGGTGCAAAGTTAGTAGTATACAATGTGGAAAGAACGTTGGTTGATATGTTGAAACCTAAATACGATGCTGACTTGGAACAATTCATTCCAGCTCTTAAACAATATGCAACTTCCAAGAACAAAGATATTTATAAATTATTTAGGTATGCTCAACATTTCGGACAAGATGGAGAAATGCAAAAATACATAGGAGGATTACTATGATTTTTAAAAATGCAATGAGTTTTAAGGAAAAGATTAAACAAGTCTCAAAAGAAAAAAATATTTCACCGCAACAGGTTCAACAGTGTTATCTTATCGAGGCTTTTCTAGAGAAACTTGCTAAATCAGAATACAAGAATAACTTTATTTTAAAAGGTGGCTTCTTAATAGGAAGAATTGTTGGGTTAGATGAGCGTACGACAAAGGATCTTGATACGACAATTAAAGGTATTGAAATGACAGCCGAAAAGTTGACTAATATTACTAAATCAATTATTGAAGAAAAAACGGATGAATCATTCACTCTTTCTTTTGAAAGTATATGTGAAATACGTGAAAATGATGAATCGCCAGGATTTAAATTGAAGTTATATGCCGACTTTGAACGCATTCATGAATTGGTTTCAATTGATGTAACTTCTGGTGATGCCATTAGTCCAAGAGAGATTGTTTATAAGGTCAACAGACTATTTAGTAATGATTATCTTTCGCTCCTTGCCTATCCACTTGAGACAATTTTGGCTGAAAAAATTGAAACTATCTTAACTCGGGGAGTTGCTTCTACAAGGCCTCGTGATTATTATGATGTGTACATACTGCAAAGATTAGGAATGGATCATCTCAACTTAATTACCATGGCAATAGCATTGAAGAATACAATGGATAATCGAAAGTCAAACTTTTCACTTGAAAATTTTCCAATCATTATTGACCAAATCAAACATTCAAAATTTCAACAACAATTATGGAGAAAATATCAAGATCAGTATAACTATGCAGAAAAATTATCCTTCCAAGAAGTGATGGATTCAGTGATGCAAGTGTTAATGAAAATTGTTCAATAAGCTTTGATTTTGGTCTAAAAGTAAACACGACAATTAAGTATTTAATTGACAGTGATTATGTTATCAGATAAGCAACTTAACCTGTTGCTTTTTTTTGTTGCACATTTGGATGGAGCATCATTGTGATGAGCAAGGTTAACAACTATTGTTGCCCATCATTGTGATGAGCAACGGCGATGGCAATTATAGTGCCAAACATGTCTTGTGTATTAATTGTACTTAGCATAAAATTTGGGTGTAAGGAAAAGTTGTAATGCGCGCAAAAAAAGTTTTCTTATAGAAATTTAGGAGGATGCAAATGAATAGTACACTAATTTGTGATGAACTTTGCGAACTTGATTTAGATGTGAAGAGCACGGACGAGTTTTTTGAGGCAATGAGTAAAAAAGCAAAAAACTTAGGATATGTAACAGATAATTTCTTGTCAGCTATTAAAAAAAGAGAAGAAGAGTATCCAACGGCATTGCCTACACAACCATATCCTGTTTCCATCCCACACTCGGACCCAGTGAACATTGAAAAGCAGTTCATTGCTCCTGTTCGATTAAAAAAAGCAATCGATTGGTGTGAAATGGCAAATAATGATAGTGTTCTTCAAGTTCAAATAGTCTTCTTATTGGGATTCAAGAAAGAAGAAGGACATGTGGAATTGTTGCAAGTTTTACTTCAAAACTTCCAAGATGAATCGATTATGAAGAACTTACTTCAAGCGAAAACAAAAGAAGAATACCTAACTATAGTGAAAAACATGAAAGGAATGTAATGAAGAGAATTGTCGTCGCTTGTGGAAATGGAGTAGCAACAAGTCAAGCAGTTGCATTCAAAATCAATCGGATGTTAGAGAAAGCGAAGGTTCATACAGCCATTGTAGAAGCTGCCAACTTACGTTCTCTTGAAAGAGAATTACATGGAGCCATCGCTTATGTAGAAGTTATGAAAAGTGACATGGATTATGGTATTCCTAAAATCGATGGATTAGCGTTTCTTTATGGAGAAAACAAAGATCGAGAATTTAATAAGTTATTAGATATTATCGAAAACAGCTAAGGAGAGATAAAATAATATGAAAAAAATAATTGTAGCTTGTGGTAGTGGAGTTGCAACAAGTCAAACAGTTGCATCAAAAGTAAATCGTTTATTAAAAGAAAAAGGTGTAGATGCAAAAGTTGAAGCTGTTGATTTAAAATCAGTAGATCGCCATTTAATAGGCGCAGCAGCATATATTACCATTACAAAAGTGAATAAAGAATATTCAGTTCCAGTTATAAACGGAATTGCATTTCTTACAGGAATGAACCAAGATGCAGAATTAGATAAACTAATCGATGCAGTCAACAAAGCAAAATAAAACTAAAAAAAAGAAAGAAGGGTAACTACAAATGGAAATTCTATCAGAAGTAGTTGATTATTTATTAAGTCTAGGGGCAGCAATCTTTGTTCCAATCATCATTATTATTGCAGGACTTATTGTTCGAATGAAATTGAAAGATGCCATTTCTGCCGGTATTACACTAGGGGTAGCATTTACAGGGATGACAATGTTAATTAGCTTTATGACAGGTGCAATTTCTCCTGCTGCAGAAGCAATGCTTACAAACACAGGTATTTCGTTACCTGTTATCGACGGCGGATGGACTACAATGTCAACCATCTCATGGTCTTGGCCATATGCATTCTTAATGTTCCCGTTATTAATTATTGTGAACATTATAATGTTAGTGTTAAAACAAACAAATACATTTAACGCTGACCTATGGAATGTATGGGGTAAAATATTTACAGCAGTAGGTGTTGTTGCGATTACAGGAAGTGTACCTTTAGCATTCGTAGTAGCAACTATTCAAATTATTTTCGAATTAAAAACAGCCGATGTACACCAAAGACGTATCGAAGAATTATCAGGTATTCCAGGTGTAACATGTACGCATAAAATGGTTTTATTTGGAGCGTTAATGTATCCAGTCGATTGTGTATTAAGAAAAATTCCAGTATTTAATAGAAAATTCGATGCACAATCATTAAAAGATAAAGTAGGTATGTTTGCTGAAAACCACGTTCTAGGATTTATCTTAGGAGTAGCGTTTGGGTTATTAGCAGGTTATGATGTTGCGAAAACATTAACATTAGCAATTCAATGTGCTACAGCATTAACTTTATTCCCAGTTATCACAAAATACTTTATGCAAGCATTATCTCCAATTAGTGAAGCAGTAAGTGATTTTATGAACAAAAAGTTCAAAGGAAGAACATTACTTGTCGGATTAGACTGGCCTTTCTTAGGTGGATCTAACGAAATTTGGTTAGCAGTAATTTGGTCTGTTCCAGTTACATTATTGTGTGCTATGTTCTTGCCAGGAAATCAAATTCTACCATTTGCTGGAATTATTAATATTGCATTAGCAGTACCAGCTTATTTAGTAACAAAAGGAAACCTTCCAAGAATGTTGATTTTATGTACATTAGGTGTTCCTGCATTCTTATGGGTAGGAACAGCGTTCGCTCCATTCGTAACTGATTTGGCAAACGCTACAGGAGCAGTGGCTTTAAATGCAGGAGAAATGATTTCTAACTCTTCTATCGATGGTCCAGTGTTCACATACGCTATTTCACAAGTATTTGATGTAATTAACGGAAATTGGATTCCATTAGTTATATTAGTCGTTTGGGTTGTATGCTTCGTAGCTTACTATAGAGAATTAAGTCGTGAAAATAAAGCGGCAGTTGCTGCTGAAGAAAATGGTTCTTTAACAAGCGAAACATCAGTAGAGGAATAAAATGGGCTTTACAAATAAAAAAGGAAGAATAATAGTAGAAAATATTATTCGCGTTATTCAAGAAAATAAAGATTATCTTAGTGAAATAGATGGTGCCATTGGTGATGGAGATCACGGCATCAATATGAATAAAGGTGCTACAATAGCATTAGTAGAAATTGAAACAAAAGAAACTCTATTCGAATGTTTAGGATCATTATCAAGTGTACTAATGAATAAAATTGGTGGTTCAATGGGACCATTATATGGATCGATTTTTATGGGTATGCAAATGGCATGTAAAGATTGTGAAGTCATTGATGGAGAAATTATCAAAAAAATGTTTAATCAAGCTTACGAAAACATTAAAATGATTTCCCCAGCTAAACCAAATGATAAAACGTTAGTGGATGTTTTGGATCCTGCAGTGAATGCATATACAACAACTTTTGATGAAACAAAAGATGTTAAAAAAGCTCTTGCTAGTTGTAAAGAAGCAAGTACAAAAGGAATGCTTGCCACTAGAGATATGCAAGCAAAATTAGGTAGAGCATCACGACTTGGCGAAAAATCAATAGGAGTACAAGACGCGGGAGCGACTTCGTGTTCCTTAATTATTAACTCATTTTGTGATAGTGCTTTAAGTCTATTAAAATAGAAAAAGGAGACCACGATGCAAAGATTTGTAAATCAACCAGATATGATTGTGGACGATATGTTAAAAGGTTATGCGAAAGCACACAAGGATCTTGTTCATATTAGCGAAGAAAACGACCATGTTATTGTGAAAAATAACCTTGTAAAAGGTAAGGTTGGTATCGTCAGCGGTGGTGGAAGTGGACATGAACCATGTTTTCTAGGATATGTTGGTGAAAATATGTTAGATGCTGCTGCGGTAGGAGAAGTATTTTCTTCTCCCCCTGCAACTGCATTTCATCAAGCGTTCATAGAAGCGGATACTGGAGCCGGAGTTGCCTGTTTGTTTGGAAATTATGCAGGTGACAATATGAATGTAAAGATGGCTGTGCAAATGGCACAGATGAATGGCGTTGAAGTGAAGTATGTAACTGCAAATGATGATGTAGCAAGTGCGCCAAAAGCGGACAAAGAAAAAAGACATGGTATTGCAGGAAGTTTATTCATGTGGAAAATTGGATGTGCCAAAGCAGCTAAAGGTGGTACTCTAGATGAAGTTATCTCTGCTGCACAAGAAGCGGTTAGTGAAACACGTAGTATTTGTGTAGGATTAACAGCGTGTTCTATTCCAGCTGTAGGCCATTCTAATTTTGAAATAAAAGAAGGAACTATGGAATATGGAATTGGACATCATGGAGAACCTGGTATTGTAGTAGAAGATTTAAAACCTGCTAAAGAAATCGCAGAGAAACTAAGTTTCTATATTCATGAAGATTTGGAATTAAAAAAAGGCGAAGAAATATCTGTGATTATATCTGGATTGGGAGGAACACCAATCATGGAACTATATGTTCTTTATGATGAAGTGGAACGTTACTTTTCTGACTTAGGTATTCAAGTATATAAATCATTCATTGGTGATTATGTAACTTCCTTGGAAATGAGCGGGGCAGCATTAACTGTGATGCGTGTGAAAGAAGAATTTAAAGAATTACTAGACTTGTCAGTAGACACGCCAGCAATTACAATTAAATAAAAGAGGAGGGATCAGAATGTCACTGGATGAAAGAGGATTTAGTATTTTAAAGATGCTTGTTGATAATCCAGCCATTCTGGGATCTCAACTTGAAAAAGAACTGAATTTATCAAGAAAGCAATTAAGTTATTCTTTAGAAAAAATAAATTATTATTTAGTAGAAAATGGTTTAGAAGAAATTGGACGCATGAAGACAGGGAATTTTACCATTCCTAGAGATGTGATTCAATCTTTTAAAAGCGATGGAATCTCATACAATGATAATAATTATATTTTCAATGAACAAGAACGAATCTACTTAATTGTTTTAATCTTATTAGAACAAAAAGAGGAATTGAGTATTAATCACTTTACTACTACGCTTAAAATTAGTAAGAATACCGTTTTAAACGATATGAAAAAGCTACAAACGACAATTTTAGATACACATGATTTAAAAATCTTCTATGATCGTCAAAAAGGCTATTATATTGTTGGAAAAGAATATGAAAAACGGGTATTAATGATTACTATTATTCGTAATATCTTACCATTATTAAGTGGTGAAGCGATATTGTTGACGGTCTTAGATATCGATAGAGACAGAATAAAAGAAATAGAGAAAGATATTGAAGCGGTTGAGAATTCATTAAAAGTGCAATATACAGATGACCGTGTTAGAGAAATTCCTTATATTTTATATTTTATTTTTATCCGGAATGAGCAAGGAAAATATTTAGATTTCTTGCCAGATGATTATCAACATATTGTGGGAACAAGTGAATATGGAAATATCATGACAGTGTTCGAAAAATATGCGATTCATAATGCATTAGAACGTATTTACTTAGTATCACAATTTCAAATTTCAAGTGTGAGTACAATTGCAGAACACATTACTACATTTGAAAAAGATTTAAGTGAAGCGGCAAAAGCAACGCTACAAAACTTTGAAAACTTAATCTGTATTCAGTTTAATGATAAAAAAGCATTATTAGATGCTTTAATTCAACATTGTAGACCAGCACTCTTTAGAATTCGTTTTCATTATCATATTGAAAGCAATATTTTGAATATGATCTTGCCACAACACAATTATTTGTTTGAATTAACTAAACACGCAATGGCTCCTTTTGAAAAATTAATTGGTAAACCCTTTCCTGAAGAGGAGTTAGCATATATTACAATCTTATTTGGTGGGTGGTTAACTAAAGAAGGAAATTTAGAAGCAATTGAACATAAAAAAAGGATTATCGTTGTATGTACAAATGGAGTATCAATATCTAATTTCTTATTCTTAAAACTGAAAGAAGCATTTCCTGAATTTGAATTCTTGTGTTCTTTGTCTGCGCGACAATTTTATGAATTCAAAGGAGAATATGATGCTATTTTCACTACGGTTCATTTAAATACGGAAAAACCGCAATTTTTAGTGAAACCGATTATAGATGAATATGGAATGCAAAATATGCGTCGTAAAGTATTTAATGAACTATTAAATAAAAGCATTTATGAAATAAACTCTGTTAGTTTAATTAGTGTAATTGATAAATATGTAACGATTAAAGATCGTAAAGCATTGAGTAATGCGCTAAAAAACTACTTAGGAGAAAATACAGAAGAAATTCCTTCAAGTATGAATTTAGAGAAAATACAAAGTGAATTATCTCTTTCACAATTACTAAGTGAACCCTTTATTCAAATAGAAACATCTCAATTAGATTGGCAAGAAGCTCTAATTAAAGCATCTCAACCTCTTTTAAACAAAAAGAAGATTGAGCAAAGTTATATAGATCACATGATTGAAGCCGTGTTAGTTGATAAGCCGATTTGGGCAATCGCTGAAAATTTGATAGTGGCTCATGCTGGGATAGATGAAGGAGTTAATGAACTAGGGATTTCGTTATTGAAATTACCAGAGAAAGTTTCATTTAATGGATATATGGAAGCGCAAGTGATAGTGGTTATGGCTACGCCTAACCGTGAAATTCATTTAAAAGCACTGTATTCATTAATTGATATTTCTGAAAATAAAGCAGATATGGATACACTTCAAGCTGCTAAAACAATAGATGACATTATTTATGTTATCAGGAAAGAGAGGAATTAACTGTGTTAGAAAATTTAAAAAAAGATGTATGTGAAATTGCGAAAAGAGCTCAAAAAGATGGATTGTGTAAACATAAATCAGGGAACTTTTCAGCTAGGGATAGAGAAACAGGATTAATCGTTATTACACCAACTAGTGTGGACCGTGATTTATTAACACCTAGAGATATGGTGGTTATGGATATGGATGCAAATGTAGTAGAAAATTTATCAGGACTTCGCCCTACTAGTGAATCATTAGTTCATATTATGATTTATAAAACTAGACCAGATGCTAATGCAATTGCTCATACTCATTCTATGTATGGAACAACTTTTGCATTATTAAACAAAGCAATTCCAGCTCTTGTATATGAAGTTGCAAATATGGGATTAACACAAGCACGTGTTCCAGTGGCTCCATACGGAAGACCAGGGACACCCGAACTTGCCGATAGTGTTATTGAAGCATGTAAAGAATCCGAAAGTTTCCTAATGGAAAAACACGGAGTAGTAGCATTTGATTCAAATGATATTTATGAAGCTTTCTTAAAAGCAGCATATATTGAAGAATTAGCTCAACTTTACTACAATGCATTAAGTGTAAACCAAGGAAAAGAACCTAGTTCTTTTGAACAAGCTGAATTACAAAAATGGGAATATCCAAAAGAAATTAAATTTCCAAATTAATAAGGGCTACTAAAATGTTAAAACTGTATTTCATACGTCATGGTGAAACACTTTCTAATACTTGGCATACTTTTCAAGGGTGGTCAGATACTCCGTTAACACAAAAAGGAGTAGCACAAGGTAAAGCTCTTGGAAAAGGGTTACAAGATACATCGTTCATAAAAATCTATACTTCAACAAGTGAGAGAGCTTATGATACAGCGTGTTATGCAAAAGGTAATAGAAATATCCCGATGATTATGTGCAAAGGCTTAAAAGAAATGAATTTCGGATTATTAGAAACAAAATCAAATACGTTTGAAGGATGTGAAACTTATCAAGAGCGCATCTTATATCCTTATGATGAGTACGAAGGTGAGAACATTGATGATGTATGTGAACGTATGGGAAAAACATTATGTTCAATTGTGAATGAAAATAAAGAAAATAATGGAAATATTATGTGTGTATCACATGGTATTTCCATACTAGCTATACTTCGTTATATTGATGAAGAAATTTATCAATCCAGTTTAGAAAATATTCGTTTTGGAAACTGTTCCGTTACAATTGTTTCTTGGAATAATGGAGTTTATAGAATAGAGGATATAAATAATATGGAATTTGTTGAGAAAGGAGATAGTTATGAAGAAAATAATAAATAATCCAGAAAACTATTTATCTGAAATGCTGGAAGGGATTTATATTGCTCATGAGAAACAAATTACTTTTGTGAATGATGACAAACAATGTTTAGTTACAAAATCAAAAACAAAAGGAAAAGTAGGCTTGGCCACTGGAGGTGGTAGTGGGCATTTGCCACTATTCTTAGGTTATGTCGGCGATGGAATGTTAGATGGTTGCTGTGTTGGTGATGTATTCCAATCACCAAGTGCCGAACAAATGCATGCAGTGACTAAAGAAATTGATCAAGGAGCTGGAGTTCTATATATTTATGGTAACTATAATGGTGATATTTTTAATTTTGACATGGCAACAGAGATGGCTGATTTTGAAGACGGAATTCGTGTTGAAACAGTATTAGGCGCAGATGAAGTAGCAAGTGAAGGACCTAAAACTGTGGAAGATAAATCAACACGTCGCGGTGTTGCTGGAATTTTCTTTGTATTTAAATGTGCTGGAGCAGCTGCAGATAAACTACTGAGTTTAGATGAAGTAAAAAGGGTTGCTCAAAAGGCTAGTTGGAATACAAGAACACTAGGAGTGGGATTAACATCTTGTATTGTTCCTCGTGTTGGACATGAAGGATTTAGTATATCAGAAGAGGATATGGAAATTGGTATGGGAATCCATGGAGAAACGGGTATACGTCGTGGAAAAATGGAAACAGCTGATGAAATTACTAAAGAAATGATGGAACGTATCGTTAATGATCTCCCTTATTCACAAGGTGACGAGGTTGCGGTATTAGTAAATGGACTAGGGGCTACACCGCTTGACGAACAATACATTGTAACTCGTAAAATCAACGAAATACTAAATGCAAAAGGAATCAAAGTACATCGTTATTATGTAGGTGAATATGCTACAGCATTAGAAATGGCAGGGTTATCAATTTCATTAATTAAATTAGATGAAGAGTTAAAAGAATTCATTGATCATCCAATTAATACACCATTTGTGAAACAAATTTAGTGAGGTATAATATGTTAGATAGCAAAAAATTATTAGCATGTTGTGCTGATGTTATGAAAGAGAATAGAGAATTGCTAATTCAACTCGATAGTGTTGTGGGTGATGGTGACCTAGGCTTAACTATGAGTGATGGATTTGAAGCAGCAAGTAAACAAGCTCAAGAAATGAACGAACCAGATGTAGGTAAGATTCTGTATATGGCCGGAAAAGCTATGTCAACAGCAGTTCCTTCAACTATGGGAACACTAATGGCAAGTGGGCTGATGCAAGCAGGTAAAGTTTTAAAAGGTAAAACTGAAATTGTTGATGCTGATATTGCAACACTTTTTGAAGCATTTGAAGCAGGAGTCGCAAATCGTGGTAAAGCACAAGTAGGGGAAAAAACCTTTATTGATGGAATTCATCCTGCTGTTGAAAGTATAAAAGCAAGTGTGGAAGCAAAAGAGGATGTTGCGACAATCGCAAATAAGGCATTGGAAGCAGCAAATGAAGGATATGAAAACACAGCTACTATGTTAGCGGTGCATGGACGTGCTGCAACTAGAGGAGAAGCTAGTCGTTCTCTAAAGGATCCTGGAGCATATGTTGCCAAGCTAATGATGGAAGCATTCACGAAGTCTGCATAGTTATTTGTAAATGTTAGGAAGTTATTTTCAACGTTCTGGGCCCGCTATGAAAGTAGTGGGTTTTTTAGAATTTAAATATACAAATAGTTTAACTGAGACAACTGTACTAATATGCAGATAAGATTTTAGCACGAAAGTTGGAGGCGGTATGACAAACAAAGAAAAAATATTAGAAATAGCAAAAAACAATAAAGGGATTATTCTCACGAGTCAGGTAAGTGAAGCGAATATTCCGAGTGAGCCTTTGACACGCTTAGTGAAAGATAGAATAATATTTTCTATACAACGAGGCATATATGTGACTAACGAGGAATATGTAGATGATTTCTATTTGTTACAAGCTCGTTTTCCAAAAGGAGTTTATTCTCATGAAACAGCATTCTATCTACAAGGATATTCAGAACGTTCTCCTATTTTACTAACGATGATATTCAAGTATGGAACATCGACTATCCGCATGAAAGGGATACTAAAACCAGTTATTGTTTCTTCAGAATTTGAATTAGGAGAAATGGTGCGAAGTTAGTAGTATATAGTGTGGAAAGGGCTTTGGTTGATATGGTGAAACCTAAATACGATGCTGACTTTGAACAATTCATTCCAGCAATTAAACAATAGGCAGCTTCCAAGAATAAAGATATTAATAAGCTATTTAGGTATGCTCAACATTTTGGTTTAGAGGATAAAATGCGAAAATACATACAATGATTATCATGATATTTCTAATTGGTGTGAGCGACAATGAGTTTTATCAGTAACTTCTTAGTTATATAAGTTGACACTTTGAAAGAGATAAGGTACACTGAACTTACAATGTTAGCTAATTCTAACAATAGACTTATTGATAGAATAAAGATAGCAAATATCTCATAAAAGAGATCATTCTATTGATTAAACATTGGCTTATTAAAAGGAAGGATAAAACACAATGAAAGTATTCTATGCCATTATTGGCTTAATCTTTTTTATGCTAGGAGTAATAGGCGTAATCATACCCGTGTTGCCAACAACACCCTTTCTTCTATTAGCAGCCTTCTTTTTCGCGAAGAGTTCTACGAGAGTTAATCAATGGTTTAAATCAACGAAAATCTATAAGAATCATCTTAAAGTATTCATTAATGATAGAGCAATGACATTAAAACAGAAATTTATGATATTAATACCTGCTTCTTGTATGTTAATACTTTGTATCTTCATGATTCCTAATCAAATAGGGAAAATATTTATATTATTTCTGATAGGATTTAAATATCTTTATTTCTTTACAAGTATTAGAACAATCCCAATAATAGATAAAAGCCTTGTCAAATGATGACAGGGCTTTATTTTAATTGACTCACTTGTTCACGCAGATTATGTTTAATAATAAAGATACCAAGAATTTTCACAATGAAACAGATGGAATCTATTTCTTTAAGACTCCACTCCTTTGCAGGAATATTAGCTCCAATTGAAACGAAACCTTGAAGATCTTTCTCATCATGGAAGGCAATCTGGAGATAAGAGAAGATATTTAACTGTTGATACAATTGAGAAATAGGATCAAGATCATATTGAGTATTGTTACAGAAAATAATACCTTGTTGATCAAAGCTATCATAGAAATCAGAAGACTCATTGACAAGATTTACTAAACGGATACTAAAATCATGATTCACTTCTTCTGAGTTAGCATACATAATCCTTGATTCTTTGTGCTTATTTCCAATAAGCAAATGGAAGGAATCAAAATCAAATTGCTCTGTGACTAAATCTAAAACAAATTTTGTCGTCGATATTAAATCATCTGAATTGTAGAAGAGTGAGAAGATATAGTATTCAAAGCTTGTTTTAATAGAGTCTTGCGTAAATAAGCTCCATTCTTCTAAGTCGTGATTAGAGAAATCACTTTGTGAATGCATCAATTCATCATTGCCAAAGAAAGCATAACCATCTTTACCATTGTTTTTTGTCCGATATAAAGCTGTATCAGCATTCGCATATAGTTCATTAAATGTTTTTCCATCATTTGGAGTTAACGCTATTCCAATACTTCCACTAATCTTATAGTCAGAATTTGTACCAGTATAAGAACGTTTAAATATCTCACATATTTCATTGGCTTTTTTCTCTATAGTTTCAATTTCAACATTCTTTAAGAATACAACAAATTCATCGCCACCAATTCGACCAACAACATCATTGCTTCTAAATAGGTTTTTGATGCTTTTACCTAATTCACTTAATACTAAATCACCAAACATATGTCCAAGATGATCATTGATTCCTTTAAAGTCATCAATATCAATAATCATTAACGCATTTTTCTTTTGTTGAAGAAAATCAGTTTTGCTTAGATACTCATCAATAAGAGAAGTTGTCATTTTTTTATTGTATAAAGAAGTTAATGAATCATGGTTAGCTATAATACGCAAGTCTTCCATTTCCTTCTTTTGGATATCGATGTTATGCATATCTCCTAAAACACGCAACAATCTTCCATTGCGGGCGCTAATAAAAGATAATCGAACGGTATACCAAACATAATTATTAAGTTTATCGATAAACCGCAAATCTTTCTGGATATTAGTTTGACCATTTTTGATGGATTCAAGTATTTCACTAATGATTGAATGATCATCAGGATGAACTAATTTACTTGATGCAAGTTGTTTAAGATCCATGAAAGCTTCTAAATCATAAGCAAAATGTTCATAATAATTATCATTACAGATAAAACATTTCGTCTCTAAATTATATTCGAAAACAATTGTATTTGTCATTTCACTCAACAATTGATAACGTTCTGCCGCAATTCTTGTATCATTATAACTATCAGTTAGTAATTTATTCTGTTTGCGATTTGTATAAAAGATATAAATTATTAGGATAGCAAAACATGAAATAAGTTTAAAACAAAAGTAATAAAGACTCGTATTTATACTATCCTCGTGAATTTGCATATAAGAGTTAGGTAATCCAGATAAAATATACCAATTATCATTAAATGTCGGAGAATAATAAGCCAAACGAACTTCATCATTCATTACACCTGATATTGAACCCACCTTACGTTCTTTCAAATCAACCATCATTTTAGTTAAATCATTAGGCTCAAATTGATACAACATTTCACTTAGTGAAGTGCCTTCTACCACATATGGATTGTTTGTCGTAATAATAATACCATATTGATCAATAATATAAGTATATTGATCATTGTCAGAGTGACTAGCAATCAATAAATTATTTAGTGAAGTATAATTATACGAAGCATGAAGAACTCCAGTAATTTCACCGTTCTGTTTAAATGGTATAGCCAAAACTATGAATTTTTTATCTTGGTTTAAACAAGGTTCTTGATCAGCTAAGCTTCGTACCCCACTTAAGGCTTCCTTAAAGTAGCTTTTATCACTCACATCAAGAATTTCATTCTCACTCGTTACGCCAATCCCTGATGTAGAAACAAGAGATAGACTTGTCGCATTCATAATAACGGCGGTTCTATCCAGGATAGAGCTAATGCTTTCTTGGTCTGTATCCTCGAGTGCAGCAATCGTGAGAGCAATTTTATCTAAGGAGTCATATTGCCCGTTTATCATATTTTCAAAAGACTTAATTGTATAGTCGGTTTTTTGTTCAAGGAAAGTTAGGGCTTGTTCGGTTGAGTTAATATTGATTCTTACTTTAAAATCGTAAATAGAAATTGAAATAACCGATATTAAAAGAATAACCATGAAAATAGTTGGTTTAAGATGAATTCTTTTCTTTTCCAATGAGTTATCCCCCTTCAATGTTTTGTATCATCAAATAACAAGCATAAAAGTCGTAAATCTCTTTATTTAATCAGCAATACGGAGTGAAAAAATCTTAAATATATTATACCTCTTTGCTACCTAAAAAGCAATTAGATACAGCAACAAGAAAGAAATAGTTTGAAAGTACATTTTTTATCACTTGTTTGTGTCTAAGTATGATAAAATATAGAGGATAAAAGTAAAGGGGAGCTACATATGAAAGCATGTCAAATTAAAATATCTTATACGCAAAAGCGTAATAGCATTACCCGGATACTTGTCATTTCACGCAAATTTGATTTTGAAACTTTACATCGTGCAATACAATTAATGTTCGCTCTTGAGAATGTTGAACTTTATGAGTTTGAGTTAGGTAACTTATGTATAAAACAAGTTAAAGATAAAGCAAACACTCGACAAAGCACAATGAAGATGACTAAACTTAAAAAAGGCGATTTATTTACTTATAATTACGATGTCTTCGATTCGTTAGATTTTGTCTGTGAAGTCTTAGATATTGTTGATACACAATTATCCTATCCTGTTGTGGTTGATTTTACTGGAAATAATCTATATGAGAATTATCATTCTTCTAAACGTAAGGGTGTACCTTTTGATATGGAATGGTGTAATCATGCATTAAAGTGTTTCTCCACAGATGAGAATGATTTATATGAATTGAGTGAAAAAATAGAAGACAATTATCGTCGATTAGTAATTATCAAGAATTGGCAAGATTATGTACATGGAAATATCATGGAAATAGAATGCCCTAATGGTAGAAGTCTTTACGTAGGTGGGGATGCTACTCATGACGTACATTTAGATTTTTATATGAATCGTCTTAAATTAATTCAATATCTTCGTAAAAACATCAACGCGCTTGATACAAGTGTAATTAAATATCATGATGCAATTACATTGAGTATTTTTAAACTTCAACCTTCAGAGGATCGTTTCGCCTATGATATGACATGGCTTTCTTATGCTGCGACTCTTGACCGTAATAATGTCTTCCAAATGAATCATCGTATACCTGTTGATGAACTTGCCCTTTTTGCTCATGCTTTTACGGCTTATGTGGATATCATTACTAAAATGGCTGAACAGAAATTGAAAATTGAGGCTCATAAAATACTTATATATAAATTAAATGGAACTTTTGATATTAATGATATTAAAGTTCAAAATGAACAGATTCATATTGAGTTAAATAAAATCAATAAGGAATATTTTGATTCTATTGAGAGAAATGATGAAACATTACAAATTGATGTTGTTAGTGTTTATAATGATGAAGCAGAAGATGAAAAACATTTATTTCCGACTTTCTTGATTCTTGCGGATGCAGAACAGTTAGAGGAAGTCACTTTAGAGAATGGTTCTTTTAAAACTATTGCGTCTGAAATTATGCAAAGTCTTTTACCGCTTATGGATACTAAAGGCTGTTATAAGTGTATTCAAGTACGTGATGAAAATATGCTTGATTTATTGAAACCTTTTTGTGATCAATTACATATTGACATAGAGATAGCTGATTATTTAGATAAAATTGATACGTATATTTTTCATACATATTTAAAAGGAAATATGGATGATAATTACAATTTAAGTGAAGAGTATTTAATTTCTCATTTAAATGAATTAGGTTTTGAGAATCAACTTAGTGACTTTTTTGAATCACAAGGAAGTCATTCGCCTAAGAATGAAATAGAGCGTTTTCTAGATATGATTAGTGAAGCTGGAGAAGATGATGAACCCATTGATTACAAAAAACTAAACTAAGTAGAGGTGATGTGAATGAATCGATATAAAACTAAAGCAAATAAACTATTTGATAGATTTAGAAAGAAGGTTAATAGTTCATCTCCTTTAAAAATAGAAAGTGCCTATATTGAGAAGATTAAGGCTGCTTCTGGTCTTTATGTATTTAATAGTGAAATAGAAGAGATTAAAGTAAGTGGAGAATGTGTGATTGAACAATCCTATATTCATCATATTATTGCCAATCAAAAAATTCGTCTTTTAGATGAAGTTAATATTGGTACTTTAATTGCCATGAGTGAAGTTGAAGCAGAAGGTTGCCTGATTAAAGTATTCCGAAATTGTAATTCTAGAGGGAATAGTGAAAGTAAGACGAATAAGGTCAAAGGTGAAATAGTTGCTATTACTTATGAAAACTATACGAGTAGTGTGCTTGATTATGATTTTCATTATACTAATATCTTAAATAAGTATTTCTTAGAATGCGAAAAAGCGATTGAATGTCATTATTTTATTAGTTTTGCTCCTTTCTATATTCCAAAGATAAAAGCAGATGTAATGTTTATTCGCCCTTATTTTAATACCTTTGTTGAGGTATTAGAAGCAAATACACTTTGGATTGAGAATAAACTTCATAACAAAGATTTAATGGATGAAATTCCTTCAATCTGTGATTTTAGGGAATTGGTTAATAAACAATTTGAAACTAGTAAAATGCGTGTTGAGAAGATTAAGGCAAAAGATTTAGTTATTGAGAATTGTGATGCTATGTTAATTCAAGTTGAGAATATCGTTGTTAAAGAGAATTGTCAAATTGAACGATTAGAAGTGAGTGGAACTTATGAAATACATAAGAGTAGTCATGTAGTTCAACTATATGTGGGAGGTGTACAAGTATGAAATTAGAAGTAAATGAAAAATTTCCTATTGAAATAACTGAATTAGGAACAGTGATTGATTATTCGGATCATCAATTTGTTGCGGTTATTAAGGATGAGAAATGGTCTGATTCTGAATTGAGAATATTTAAGGAAAAGAAAATGCTAATTAACCTTGTTTATGAAAATGATTGTCTATTTTTATTAGTTACCGTTAATGATGTTATAGAAACTAGTGATTTCATCTTTAATGTGAATGCTGATGACTACGATATGGCTGAATTTAGAACCTTTAATAATGGGGAAGGATATATACTCCATCTTTACTTGCTTAATCAAGAGAACGTTGTTTGTGCAAGCAAGAAGGTGGTTTTATCAACACCAATGTCCAATCTATTAAGTGAATGTATCCATAAACAAAAAAGGGATGATTATAATGAAGAAAATGCAGTTTTAGCTTTATCAACACTTCAAGAAAAATATGAACCTTTTGAGTTACAAGAGTTCTCTTTAATTGATGGTAAATACTAGGCTTGTTCAAATGAGCAAGTTTTTTTTATTTTCTCTATTCAATAAGAGTATAATTATGTATAATGAATGTTGTTTTGGAGGAATAAACTATGGTAAAAAATAAGAAGATGCTAAGTAATTATGCTTATGTGATTTTTGGTTCTGCTCTATTTGCTTTCGCAGTTAATGCATTTATCATACCCTTAAATTTATATAACGGTGGAGTTATTGGGATAGCCCAGGTTATTCGTTCTTTACTGATTGATTATTTACATCTAGAAATTGGTTTTGACTTTTCAGGGATCTTAAATTTCTTATTTAATTTACCTTTATTCCTCTTAGCCTATAAAATAATTTCACGAAAATTCTTCTATCTAACATTATGTTCCCTTATCACACAAACAGTGATGTTAACACTCATACCCATTCCATCAACACCAATAATCACCGATGTATTAACCTCTGTGATTATTGGGGGATTAATTGGTGGTTTTGGTATTGGTTTATGTTTACAAAAAGGTGGAAGTGGCGCAGGAATTGATATACTCGGTGTCTATTTTTCAATTAAATACCGTTCAATTAGTGTAGGTAAACTATCAATGATTATTAATGGATGTATTTATTTAGTCTGTGCACTTAACTTTAATATTCAAGTTGCTATTTATTCCTTGTTATATGCGATTGTCTTCTCCTTAGTCGTTGATCGTATTCATCTTCAAAATATCTGTATGAGTGCCATGATCTTCACTAAAAATAAGGAAGTTAAGTCAGTAATTCTTAGTCAAATGAGACGAGGGGTTACTTATTGGCATGGTGCAGGAGCTTATACAGAAAGTGATACAGATGTTCTAGTAACGATTATTTCTAAGTATGAAGTAGCAGCCTTACGTAAATTGGTGCTTGATATTGATCCGAAGGCTTTTATTATTATTTCAGAAGGATTACAAGTTACTGGTAATTATGAAAGACGTTTAATTCAAGAAAATAATTAATTTTAGGGGTAGTACTATGAAGAAACAAGAGTTTAAAGAAGGTATCATAAATGGATTGCCAATATGTTTTGGTTATTTATCAGTTTCTTTTGCCTTTGGAATGATGGCGAAAGCCAATGGTTTACCAACATGGATTGCCGTGTTAATATCGATGAGTAATGTTACATCCGCAGGTCAGTTGGCAGGTCTTAATATGATCGTAGCACAAGGGGCGTATCTTGAAATAGCATTAACTACGTTGATTATCAATCTTCGCTATTCTTTAATGTCTTTATCATTAAGTCAAAAAATGCCTGATGATATTAGCCAAGCACAAAGAATGATGATTTCATTTGGAATTACCGATGAAATATTTGCTGTTGCTATCGAAAGAAAAAGCAAATTTACACCCTCTTACTTTGCTGGATTAATTCTCATTCCTTATGTAGGTTGGGCTGTCGGAACTTTTCTTGGCGCAGCTGCAACTCAATTAATGACACCAGCCATCGCTAGTGCCTTAGGAATAGCCATTTATGGGATGTTTATCGCTATTATTATTCCTCCATGTGTTGAAGTAAAAGCGATTCGCTATGTATTGTGTTGGTCTATTTCGTTAAGCTTTTTATTTCGTTATCTACCTCTTTTAAATCGTTTATCTAGTGGTTGGGCTATTATTATCATTACGTTAATTGCCTCCTTCTTAACAGCTTTAAAATATCCTGTGGAGGTGGAACATCATGAGTAGAGTTTTAATTAGTGTAGGAGTCATGGCTCTTGTTACTTATTTAATAAGAGTTTTACCAATGCTACTCTTTAGAAAGAAAATAGAAAATGCTTTATTTCAGTCCTTTCTAGCTTATGTTCCTTATGCTGTATTAGCGGCAATGACTTTCCCCGATATCTTTACTTCCACGAGCTCAATTTATTCAGCGATTGCTGGATGTCTCGCTGCCTTGTTTCTAGCAAGTAAGAAAAGAGGTCTAATGGTCGTAGCTCTAGGGGCTGTTTTATGTGTTTATCTCGTTGAGATATTCCTATAATATTAATATTTCAAAGTAAAGGATGGTGAAATCCTTTTTTTTTGCGTATAATAGAGGTGAATAATTAAATACTGGTGTAAACCGTTAATATAAATGATTGGAGGAAATAGGATGAGTACATTTATTGAATTCAAAGATGTGAAAAAAATTTATAAGATGGGTGAAGTAGAAATAGAGGCACTATCAGGTGTCGACTTTCAAATCAATAAGGGTGAATTTGTTGTTATTGCTGGAGCAAGTGGAGCTGGGAAATCAACGATATTGAATATCCTTGGTGGCATGGATTCATTAAGTAGTGGTGAAATCTATGTAGATGGAGCTAAAATCAGTGACTTTTCAGCACGAGAATTAACTACATATCGTCGATTAGACATTGGGTTTGTCTTCCAATTCTATAATTTAGTTCAGAATTTAACGGTGATTGAAAATGTGGAACTTGCTACAGAAATATGTAAAAACCCATTAAATGTTGAGGAAACAGTAAAAAGTGTTGGATTAGGGGATAGAATGAATAACTTCCCAGCCCAATTATCTGGTGGTGAACAACAGCGTGTTGCCATTGCACGAGCATTAGCAAAGAATCCTAAGCTATTACTCTGTGATGAACCAACAGGTGCTTTAGACTATAATACAGGGAAAGCAATCCTTAAACTTCTTCAAGACACTTGTCGAAAAGAAAACATGACGGTCATTGTCATTACTCATAATCTTGCATTAACGCCTATGGGAGATAAAATAATTAAAGTTAAGAATGGTCGAATTGGCTCGGTAACAATTAATGAAAATCCTCAGTCAATAGAAACCATTGAGTGGTAAATCATGAAAATGTTGTTTAAAGATACTTTACGAGAGATAAAGAAGAGTCTAGGGCGTTTCTTATCAATCTTCGCAATCGTCGCAATTGGTGTCGCTTTTTTTGCTGGTGTTAAAGCTTCTGCACCCATTATGAAGTATAGTGCTGATGCTTACTATGATGATACAAAGCTGATGGATTTTCGGGTTGTATCAACGATTGGATTAAATAAAAATGATGTAAATCAAATCAGAGGAATTGAGGGTGTTGAAGGCGTCTTCGCAACGCATACACTTGATGCCTTAGTTCAAGTTGGCTCTAGTGAAATGGTCGTGAAAGTCATGACTTTGCCAACAAACCAAGATGAAAATAATGTTGACTACATGAACCGCGCTGTTATCAGTGAAGGTAGATTGCCTCAAAACGAGTTTGAATGTGTGATTGAAGATGGAAGAATTAATGATTTATCACGTTCGATTGGAGATAAAATTACTTTAAAGGGTGAAGATATTGATGAAACATTAAAGAATCAAGAATTCACTATCGTTGGTAAAGTACGTAATCCTTATTATTTATCTTATCAAAAAGGATCTTCAAGTATTGGAAATGGCTCAATTACGACATTTGTAATGATTTTAGAAGATGCCTTTGATTTGGATTATTATACTGATTTATACTTGACTGTTGATCAAGCAGCATCTTTTAATTCTTATGAAGATGAGTATTTTGAATTAATTGATCCAATTAAAACTGAATTAGAAGCGTTAGGAAAAATTCAAGCTCCTTTAAGAGGAAAAGAAATTAAAGAAGTTGCTTACCGTGAATATAATGATGGTCTTAATGAGTATTATGATAATAAAAAAGATGTAGAGAGAGAATTAAATGATGCTCGTTATTTATTAAATAAAAGCTTTAATGATTTAAAACGAGGAGAAGTAGAGTTAGCTGATCAACGTTTAGCTTTTGAAAAGACATACAATGATAATAAAGTTTTGATTGCTAATGGAAGAGAAGAGCTTTCATTGGGTTTGAGTCAGTTTAAAGAACAAGAAAAGTTATTTAATGATACTAAAGAAGCTACTTTGGCTGAATTAGCTCCTCTTATTCAAGGGATTGAACAGGCTGAAACAAGTAAGAAAACATTGAATGATCAATTGCTTATCGTGAATGAATCCTTACTTAATGAAGAATTGCCAAGTACACAGATTCAAGAGTTGAAAGCTCAAAAACGTCAGTTAGAAGCTGGAATCGCTCAAATTGATCGTCAATTAGAACCTTTGTATGAACAGTACTTACCAGTTAAGGAACAATTAGAGGCTGGAGAAAAGCAATTAAGTGATGCTAAAACAGTTCTTGATGAAAGTGAACAAGAACTTATCATGAATGAGTTGGCTTTAGAAGAGGGTAAAGGTACGGCTGAAAGTGAATTTACAAAAGCACAGAATACAATTACTCAAGGTTGGATTGATTATCAAGAGGGTGCTACTGAATTAGATAAAAATGCTCGTATCGCTGATGAAAAACTATCAGATGCGAGAGAAGAATTAGAGAAGGCTGAAGAAGATATCTTAGCTCTTGAAGATGGAGAATGGATTGTATTAGATCGTGAATCTCATTATTCATATATGGACTATGGTTCGGCTGCTGATCGTATGGGAGCTATCGCTAAAATATTCCCGTTATTTTTCTTCCTTGTTGCGGCCCTTATCTGTTTAACGACAATGACAAGAATGGTCGATGAACAAAGAGATACAATTGGTGCTTTAAAAGCCCTTGGTTATAGTAAGAGTAAGATTGCAATGAAATATATCATCTATGCACTCTTATCAAGTCTTGGAGGAAGTATTGTAGGTGTAGGAGTTGGCTTTGTCTTATTCCCAATAGTTATTTATACGGCATGGAATATTTTATACATGCTGCCTGATATTCAACTTATCTTCTTACCAGAACTCGCTTTACAAGCAAGTCTATCAGCGATATTAATCACATTGATTGCTACTTTATTCGCCGTCGAAAAAGAATTAAGAGAAACACCTGCCCTATTGTTGAGACCTAAATCTCCCAAGAATGGTAAACGAATCTTCTTAGAAAAAATTGGATTTGTTTGGAAACGTTTATCTTTTTCACAAAAAGTTACAGCGAGAAATTTAATTAGATATAAGAAACGTTTCTTTATGACAGTTATTGGTATTTCAGGTTGTACAGCTTTATTAGTTGCTGGATTTGGAATACAAGATTCAATTGGTGATATTGTTCCTAATCAATTTACTGAAATTCAAACATATGAAGCAAATGTTCAGTTTAAGGAAGGTTTAAATGTTGTTGAAAAAGATGAACTCTTTGAGACTATTTCTAACTTTGAATTAGTTAGTGATTTAACTGAAATATCACAATATAATGCTACTGTTACAATTGGAGGAAAAGATCAAAATGTTTCTATTGTAGTTCCTCAAGATATAGAGAAATATGAAGAGTTTGTGAATCTAAGAACAAGAATTAATCATACTCCTGTTGAAATTAAAGATGGAGGAGCTATTATTAGTGAAAAGATGGCTAATGATTTAAGACTAGATATTGGTGATACTTTCTCGATTAAAGATAGTGAAGACATCATCAAGAAAATCAAAGTAAATGGTATTGTTGAGAATTATGTTGGACACTACATTACAATGAGTAGAAATGCCTATAAAGCAACTTTTGGATTAACTGCTAAGCCAACAAATGTTTTGCTTAAGGTGCAAGGATTGAATGAAAGCATAGAGAATACCTTGGGTAGTGAACTTAATGCGCTAGAAAACATCACTAGTATCACTTTCTTCAGTGGTATGGAAGAACAATATTCCGATATGATTAAAAGCCTTGGCTTTGTTATTGTTGTCTTAATCATATCAGCTGGATTATTAGCTTTCGTTGTTCTGTATAACTTAACTAACGTTAACATCTCTGAACGTATTCGTGAAATTGCGACAATTAAAGTCCTTGGTTTCTATGATAAGGAAGTTGCAAGTTATGTCTTTAAAGAAAATCTCTTACTCAGTTTTATTGGTTCTTTAGTTGGTTTAGGATTAGGCACCTTACTTCATCGTCTCGTTATGAGTTTAGCTGAATTAGATGCCGTTATGTTCGGAAGAGAAATATACCTTCAATCCTATGCTTTATCTGTTTTAATTACCATGTTATTTAGTTGGATAGTGGCTAAGGTCATGTATTCACGTTTAGTAAAAATCCCAATGGTAGAATCATTAAAATCAGTCGAGTAAAAAAAGACATTGCAATCACAAAGGTTGCCATGTCTTTTTATTAGCCTTTTCTCCAAAATGTTGTACATCCTTGCTTGTCATCAATATTAAACTGAATCATTCTTTCTAATAATGAATAATCGACAGCATCAGTCCACTTAATTCGAAATAAATTATTTCCATGTGTATAACCAGCATTATTTATCTCTTTAGAAAACACTTGAATACCTTTAACTTCGGGAGATATAGCTATATGTTGTTTGGCAGAACTAAAACCTATTATGAAAGTTCCTTGATAAGTAAACATAGGTTGATTCCAGGCAATTTTGAATTCAAGTTGTGGAAACTTATGTTTGATCCAATCCATTATTTCTTGTATTCGAACAACTTGTTGAAGTTCATTTATTGTTTCTAAGTAATCATCGATTGTTTCCATCTATTCCTCATTTCTTAAGTGTAGTATTACCCAATTATCAAAATTCATGAAAAGTCTTTCTTTCTTATAACTAAGTAGCTATAATAATACAGAACAAAAAAGAGTTAAAGGGGTAGTAGTATGCGTCAGGAAAATAATCTTGGAAAAGATGATATCGCAAAATTAGTATTACGAATTGCATTACCGAGTATGTTAGCACAATTCGTTAATGTACTTTATAGTATTGTCGATCGTATGTATATCGGGAATATTGCTGATGTCGGTCCGTTAGCCTTAGCTGGCATTGGTGTATGTGGTCCTATTATCACTATGGTAGGTTCTGTAGCTGCGCTAATAGGGATAGGTGGAGCACCTCTCATGAGTATAAAAATGGGAGAAGGAAAGAATGATAAAGCAAAGTCAATTCTAGCTAATTGCTTTTTGATGCTTTGTGTATTGTCTTTTGTATTGATGGCAATCTTATATCCAATCAAAGAAGAAATGTTGATGTTTTTTGGAGCAAGTGAATCAACGCTACCTTATGCAGATGGCTATTTCAGCGTTTATCTATTAGGGACACTCTTCGCCTTATTATCTACGGGTATGAGTCAGTTTGTAATCTGTCAAGGTTACGCTAAAAAGGCAATGTATGCAGTTATTATTGGAGCAATTATGAATATTGTTTTAGATCCTATTTTCATCTTCGGATTCAATATGGGTGTTGAGGGAGCTGCTATCGCTACGGTGTTATCACAATTAGCAAGTTGTGTCTTCGTATTATATATTTTATTTGGAAAAGAAATACCCATCTTTATTACATTTGGTGGTTACAGTCTTAAGATTATGAAGAAAGTGGTTAAGATAGGGTTTACACCCTTCGCAATTATTGCGGTGGATAATGTCATGATTATTGCTATGAATGCTGTCCTACAGAAATATGGGGGAGCTAGTAATGGAGATATGCTAGTGACTTGTGCAACAATTGCCCAAAGCTTTATGTTGGTAGTGACTATGCCTCTTGGTGGAATTACTGGAGGAACACAAACAATCTTAAGTTATAATTTTGGCGCTAAACAAACAAAACGCGTTCAAGAAGCTCAGCATAAAATTTTCAAGCTTTGTATTGGTTATATGATAATAATGACTGTAATAGCATGGATAGGTGGCGAAGTATTTGTTCGTTTATTTACAAGTGACACTGAAATTATAAGTAATGCTCTATGGGCAGTAAGAGTATGCACTCTTTCTATAATACCCCTTGGAATACAATATGAAATTGTGGATGGATTCACAGCTATCGGTCATGTACAATATGCTTTCGCCCTCTCTTTTTGGAGAAAGCTTGTTTACTTTATCGCTTTATTTGCGTTACCTCTATATTTTGGGGCTAAAGCAACCTTCTATGCTGAACCAGTTTCCGATTTAATTGGACCCGCTGTTTCAATTATTGTGTATTTAGTTGTGATGAAGAAGAAACTTAAACAGCGTGAACAAGAAGCCTAAAAAAAACCAGTTTTCTGGTTCTTTTTTATTTGTTATCTAATACATCTTTATTCAGTTTGTATTTTCTTCCTTTGTTTTCTCCAATAGGAATTAAAATATTTAATTTCATAAACTTGCCGAAATATTTTCTTGTATTTACTTTACTTTTATTCAAGAGTGTTACTGCAGTATCAGTATTTACTAATTCGTTTTTACTAAAGTATGTTACTAAAGCACTTAACACTTCTTTTTCTGTTTTAGTGAGATCTTTCAAATATTCTTCATTAATTCTTACTAATGAATTACTCGTATAAAACTTTTCAATAGTTTGTAGAATCATATTTAACATAAACTCAATAAAAACGGTTGAACTAGCATTTTTTTCTGCTTTACTTAGTGCATCATAATATCGTTGTTGGTTCTCGTAAATTAGTGTTTCAATAGGTAAATATTCAAATAAATTATTATACTTACAGAGAATCAATGATTGCCATAATCTTCCTATTCTTCCATTACCATCAATGAATGGATGAATAAACTCTATTTCAAAGTGAATAACTGATGATTTAATTAAAGGGTTCAAGTGACTCATTGATGCCCATTTAAATAAATCTTCTATTAATTTTGGAATATATTCTGGTCGTGCTCCCATATGAATTACTTCTTTACCGTTAAATACACCAACATCGCTACTTCTAAACTTGCCGCATTCAATGATTAGATTTGTCGTTAAGATTTTATGAGCATTTAAAAATGATTCTATTTTATATGGATCAAAACTAACAATATTCGTATAAGCTTCATATGCATTTTTGATTTCATTGATTTCATTTTGTGGTGCTAAAACTGTTTTGCCGTTGATAACACTAATAACTTCTTCTTCACTTAAACCATTAGCTTCAATAGCACAAGATGAATTAACTGATTTAATCTTACTTGCTTTTCTGAGTAGCAAATCCTTTTTTTGATCAATACTAATTTCTAAGCGAGTGATTTTTTCAGTTATTGCAGTTACTAAATTTAAAATATTTTCATTTAATTCAAATGGAGGTTTATTCATCAGTTTCATATCCTTTCAACTATCTTTATTATACCAACAAATAGTAAAAGTAGCAATATAAGTAGCAATATAAGTAGCGATATATGGCTTGAAAATTATTAAGCTATCAATTTTTTATTCATAATCGATGCTTCATGTATTGGAGTTTGTTGGAATTGTTAATTAAATTTTTAACTCAGACTTATCAAAAAGAGTATAAAAAAACACGGTATTTACCATGTCAATTTTATAATGGTGCGATCGATGAGATTTGAACTCACACGAGCTTACGCCCACTACCACCTCAAGGTAGCGTGTCTGCCATTCCACCACGATCGCAGGATGACTTTAAAATAATACCTTATTTTGAGTGAATTATCAAGGTCATTTGATTAATATTGCAATGGGTAATATGAATTAAGACATAAGAAAATTATAATTAATAGGTTTGATAAAGTTAAATTTCTTTACATTATAATTAATATAAAATACAATTTCTATATTAAGAAGGTTTAATATTAAGTAACTTTTACTTTATATTAAGGCCTAATAGAAGGAATATTGAGTTTATTACTAAAGAAATGTTAAAAAAAGGTATCGGTTCCACAAAAGCATTGACAAACATAAATAAGTGATTTATACTGTAAATATGAAACCGGTTTCACAAACCGAAAAAGGAGGTTTATATGAATAAATTTGATAAATATTTAGTGATTTCAAAACAAATTGTGGACTGCGTAGGTGGTATACAAAACATTCAAGGAACTGCACATTGTGCTACTCGATTAAGAATTGTCTTAGAGAATAATGATTTAATAAAAACAGATGAGATTGAGAAAATCGATTTAGTTAAAGGAGTATTTATTGCAGGTGATCAACTACAAATTATCTTTGGGCCTGGTTTAGTTAATGATGTGTATGCTGTGTTCGCAAAACATACGAATACTGAAAATATGTCATTAGGTGATATAAAAGCTAAAGCAACTCAAAAACAAAATTTCCTACAAAAAGGGATTAAATCTTTATCCGATGTCTTTGTGGAAATTATGCCTGCTATCCTTGCAGCTGCTTTATTAATGGGATTGACAGGTGTTTTAGGTAAATGGGATCTTGTTATTAATAATGAAACATTATATGGTATTAATCGTTTAGCCAATTTAGCGTCTGTTGGTATCTTCGCAATCTTACCAATGGCAGTTTGTTATTCAGCAACAAAGCGTTATGGTGGAAGACCTATTCTTGGGTTAGTTATCGGAGCTATCATGCTTGATGGAAGCCTTGCTAATGCTTATAACATCGGTACAGCTAACTTTAATCCTGAAGTATTAAATATCTTTGGTTTAAATATTGAAATGATTGGATTTCAAGGTGGTGTTATTATTGCCTTAATGATGGGATATGTAGTAGCTACTTTAGATAAATACTTTATTAAACGTATCCCTGATATGATTAAACTCTTAGCAGCTCCAATGTTAACTGTGTTCATTGCTACAGTTTTATTATTCACAGTCGTTGGACCAATAGGAAGATTATTAAGTGATGGTGGTACCGGTTCACTCATTTGGATGGTAGAGAATTTAGGTGCATTGGGTTATATGTTATTTGGTGGATTCCAACAAATTATTGTTATTACAGGATTACATCATATTTTAGGTGCTGTAGAGGCACAATTAGTATCTGAGACGGGTAGAAACTTCTTGAACCCATTAATGTCAGTGGCTTTAATTGGTCAAGCAGGAGCTGTTATTGGATATTTAACGCTACATTGGAAAAATGTCCGTACTCGCGAATTATGTATTCCAAGTTTCATTAGTACATTATTTGGTATCAGTGAACCCGCTATTTTTGGAATTAACTTACGTTATAAATTCCCTTTAATTGCAGGATGTATTGGTGGAGCAATTGCCGGTGCTTATGTGTATATCGTAGACTTAGCTTCACTGGGATTCGGAACTACAGCAGTACCAGGGATCGCAATTGTAGACCCTGCGAATAATGGTTATATTAACTATGTAATTGCCTATTTAATCGGATTTGGTCTAGGTTTAATCCTAACCATTGTATTTGGAAAGATGAGAAAAGCAAAAGTTGAAGAGAACGAAAATGATGAAAAAATTGATTATAGTGAAGAATCAATTACTCTCAGTATGCCAGTAGAAGGAAAAGTAAAAGAGATTGTGGAATGTGCAGACCCTACGTTTGCTTCTAAAGCCTTAGGTGAAGGTGTATTTATTGAACCAACAAGTCCTCAAGTAACTGCTCCAGCAGATGGTAAAATTGAATTCATATTTCCCAGTAAACATGCCATAGGTTTATGCTTAATTGATGGAACTAAGATTTTGATTCACTGTGGTATTGATACAGTTAAATTAAATGGAGAAGGATTTACTAGTTTTGTGGAAGTAGGACAACGAGTTAAAAAAGGAGATTTATTGTTAGAAATGGATATTAAAGCTATAAAAGATAAAGGATATAATACTCAGACAATGATGGTTCTTTCAGAAATAGCAAAAGAAAGACAAGCAACAGTACAAGCAGAGGAAGGAAATGTTGTTATTTCTGCAGCATAGGAAAATGATATGTTAACAAGAGAAGATTACCAAAATGGAATTTCAATCAAACAACAATTGAACAAAAGTGTAAAAGAAGATCCATATCGTTTAGGATTTCATATCATGCCTCCAACAGGATGGTTAAATGATCCAAACGGTTTATGCCAATTTAAAGGATGTAATCACATCTATTTTCAATACACACCTTTTACACCAACATGGGGAATGAAACTCTGGGGACATTATTCTACAGTAGATTGGATTTCATATATTGAGGAAGAACCTTTCCTCTTTGCTGATAATAAACATGACAAAGACGGTGTATATAGTGGAAGTGCCTTTGTTAATAAAGATCAAATTCACTATTTCTATACGGGCAATGTTAAGTATTTAGATAAAGATTATGACTATATTAATGAAGGTCGAGGACAAAACACTCTTGAAGTTATTTCTAAGGATGGATTTACTTATCAAGAGAAAAAACTAGTTTTGTCCAATCAAGATTATCCAGATGATATGAGCTGTCATGTTAGAGACCCTAAAGTGTTTGAAAAAGAGGATGCTTATTACATGGTATTAGGTGCTCGTAGTAAGAAGGATAAAGGTTGCGTACTTATCTATAAATCTTTGGATTTAAAACAATGGACTTATCATATGCGTATTGAAACAGAAACTACTTTTGGTTATATGTGGGAATGCCCTGATCTTATTGAAATTGATGGGAAAACATTGTTAATATGCTGTCCTCAAGGTGTAGCAACAAAGGGGATTCAGTATCAAAATATTTATCAATTTGGTTACTTTGAGTTGAATTTAGATCTTAATAATAAAACTTATTCAATCTCATCTTTTCAAGAACTTGACTATGGTTTTGATATCTATGCTCCTCAGACTTTTGTTGATGAAAAAGGTCGAAGAATTCTATTAGCTTGGATGGGAATCCCAGATGCTAGTTATGATAATGAACCAACAGTAGAGAAAGGGTGGCAGCATGCATTAACCTTACCAAGAAGATTAAGTATGGTGGATGGAAAGTTATGCCAACAACCTTTGATTGAGTTGGAGAAACTACGTAAAAGTGAAAGAGTATGTGTAGTTATTAATCACTTAACAATGGAGTTACCGACCATGTTTGAATTAAAACTATCATTCAAACAGTGTGATACATTAAATGTTCAACTAAGAAAAGGTCTTTATTTAACCTATAAGCAAAATATTTTAACTCTCAAGTTAGAAGAATGCGGACGTGGAAGAGAAGAGCGAAGTGTACAAATAAGTGAACTGAATTGTCTTCTAATCATGATGGATACTTCAAGTTTAGAAATATTCATTAATGATGGAGAGAAAGTACTCACAACACGTTATTATACACAAGAAGTGACACCATTAAAACTAGAGGGTAATTTTGAGTCAACTCTCACTTTATATGAATATAACTCATTCAGAATCGAAGAACTAGGAGATAAATAGTTATGAGTATAACATTTAATCATGATAAACAACAATTCCATCTTAAAAGTAAAGCGATGTCTTATATTATCGTAATTTCTAAATATAATTATCTAGCCCACGTTTATTAGGGAAAGCTGATTAATGAATATCATGGTTTAAATAAAATTCTCTATCGTGACAGAGGATTTGCAGGCTATCCGAGTTTTGATGATCGTAGCTTTTCCTTAGATACATTGCCTCAAGAAGATCCTCAATACGGTAATGGTGATTATCGTCCTTGTGCTTATCAAATACAAGCAGACACACAAGAAACATTCAGTGATTTAAGATATGTTGGTTATGAAATAAGACAAGGAAAGCCAAAACTGAAAGGTCTTCCTACATCCTTTGGTCATGAAGAAGTAGTAACCCTTATTCTGCATACCAAAGATGAAATACTTGGCGTGTGTGTAGACCTATACTACTCGGGCTACAACGATCATGATATTATGGCTCGTAGTGTTGCTTTCTATTTTAAAGTATTATCACAACCAGCAGCTCCTTTTGTTCTCTTAAAAGTGAAGGACTTAGCGTTAAATCAATTATATGAAGATTTGGAAAGTAAAGAAGTTTATGAGAGTAATGAATTAATGTATTAGGTATTTCAATACCTAATACAAAACTAGATTTTATCTCGCATGTATGGCGATTCAGAAAGGTGTAAATTATGGAATGGTGGAAAAAATCATGTATTTATCAAATTTATCCGAAGAGTTTTCAAGATAGTAATCATGATGGTATTGGTGATATTGAGGGTATCCGTTCTAGACTCCCTTATCTAAAGAAACTCGGTGTTGAAATCTTATGGATTACGCCGATGTATGCATCTCCTCAAAAAGATAACGGTTACGATATTGCTGATTATTATAGTATTGACCCAATGTTTGGAACTATGGAAAAATTTGATCAACTTGTTAAGGAAGCTCATGAAATGGGTTTAAAGATTATGATGGATATTGTAGTGAATCATACTTCAACTCAACATGCGTGGTTTAAGGATATTTTAAAGAATAAGGATAAAAGTAAATATAAGGATTATTATATTATTAAAGAAGGAAATCAAGGCAAAACTCCTAATAATTGGGAATCAATGTTTGGAGGAAGTGCATGGGAACCTTTATATGATGGATCCTATTATTTACATTTATTTGATGTTACTCAAGCAGATTTGAATTGGGAATGTGATGAATTACGTAGCGAAATTTATGTGATGATGAATATGTGGTTAAAAAAAGGTGTTGATGGTTTTCGTTTAGATGTTATCAATTTAATCAGTAAACAACAGGATTTCTTAGACGATGAAATATCTAGTCCTAAAGGTAAAAGATTTTATGCCAATGGTCCTCGAATTCATGAATTTTTAAAGGAAATGAACAAGGAAGTATTTGCTCACTACCCATGTGTTAGCGTGGGTGAAATGATGAGCATGACTCCTGAAAAAGCGGTGGAATACACTCATCCAAGCAGTGAAGAAGTGGATATGATTTTTTCTTTCAAGCATTTGAAAGTAGATTTTGCCAATGAAGATCGTTGGACTAGACAACCCGCTAATATCAAAGAAATGATAACGATATTAAATGATTGGCAAATTTCGATTAATGAAGGAAATGGTTGGAATTCCTTAGTTTGGAGTAATCACGATCAACCACGTGTTGTTTCAAGATTCGGTAGTGAATATGAATATCATCAAGAATCAGCGAAAATGTTAGCAACAGTTATGCATTGTTTAAAAGGAACTCCTTATATTTACCAAGGAGAAGAAATAGGAATGTTAAATGCGGGATTGAATGAGATTAATCAATATAAAGATATTGAAACGCTAAATATCTATCATGAGCGTATTAATAAAGGAATAAACCATGAAAAAGTTATGGATGGCATAATGTATCAGTCAAGAGATAATGCAAGAACACCAATGCAATGGAATCTGAAAGATTATAGTGGATTCAGTAATGTTCAACCATGGTTAGAGATGGGGAAAAGGAAAGATATTTGTGTTGAATCAGCATTGGCTGATAAGAATAATGTGTTTTATCACTATCAAAAGTTAATTCAATTAAGAAAAGACGAAGAATTATTAATTGAGGGAGAATATACTTATATAGAATCTAATAATGATCATGTATGGGTTTATACGAGAACATTGAAAGATAAGAAATGGTTAGTTATTAATAATTTTAGTGATCAAAAAGAAAATTGTACTATTGAAATAAATGAACAGGATAAGGCGAATGAAGTTATCATTAGTAATTATCTTGATAATGATTTAGATATACATTTTAAAACATTACGTCCTTATGAATCGATTGTTTATAATATCATTTAGATATTTGTCAAAAGAGTTAGACTAGTTTATAATAAGGCATATGGTAGGAGAATGATGTATGAAAGAAAAGCTATCAATTAATGATATCGCAAAATTAGCCAATGTATCAAAAAGTACTGTATCACGATATTTAAATCAAGGTTATGTGAAAAATGAAACCAGAGTTAAAATAGCGAATGTAATTAAAGAAAATAATTATGAACCTAATAGATTTGCTCGATTAAAAGCTAAGAGTTCTCATATTATTGGAGTGATTGCGCCTTGTCTTGATTCTAGTGTGACTTCACAGGTATTGATGAGTATTGATGCTACACTTAGAGAGAATGACTATATTTCATTAATTATAAATACGAATCACGATAATGAAGAAGAATTACGGAATATGGAAAATTTAAGTAGGATGAATGTTGATGGTATTATTATCAATGCTACTCAAGTTAGTGAAAAACATGATGAAATAGCTAAGCGATTAGAGATACCCGTCGTATTCGTTGCTCAAACATGCAATGAAGGTGTCTCTATTATTAATGAAGACTATAAAGCAGGGATGTATGTCGGTGAATATGCGGCTAATTGTGGTCATAAAAGTATTTTATGTGTAAGTGTTGATGAACAGGATGAAGCTATTGGTGTACAAAGAAAGCAAGGAATTATTGATGGTTTAACTAGCAAGGGCGTTGATAAGATTGATTTTGTCTTAGGTGATTTTAGCTTGCAGTATTCTTATGAACGAATCAAAGCGGTTTTAGATAAAGACCATTATGATATGATTATTTGTTCAACAACAAAACAATTACTTGCAGCTTATAAATGTGTGAGAGAAAAAGCATTAAAGATTCCTGATGATATTTCGATTATTGGATTCGGTGGCCTTGAAACAAGTGAAATGTTAGTGCCAAAGGCAACAACTGTACAGTTTAATCCACCAATGACTGGTGTTATATCAGCGAATGCAATGTTAGCAATGTTATCAGGTGAAGAAGTTCAACAAATACAACGTGTTCCCTTTACGTTTAATGAAGGAGAAAGCGTTAAAAGGAGAAATTAATGAAAAAGTTATGTGCCATTGGAGAAGCTCTTATTGACTTTATTCCTGAAACAAAAGGTTCTTTTCTGAAGGATGTGGTTAGCTTTAAAAAGGTAGCTGGTGGTGCACCGGCGAATGTTGCTGGGGCTGTGGCAAAACTCAAAGGTGAAGCAGTTTTTCTAACTAAACTAGGTAAAGATGCTTTTGGGGATTATATTATTGAGAGCTTAAAAGAGAGTCATATTGATACATCTTATATTAAACAGAGTGAAGAATTTGATACATCATTAGCTTTTGTTTCATTGACGAATGATGGCAATCGAGACTTTAAGTTTTATCGTAGAACCGCTGCAGATTTACAGTTTAGTAACTCTGATATTCCAACTGATGTATTAGATAATTGTGGTTTTGTTCATTTCTGTAGTGTTTCTCTTGTCGAATCACCAATGAAACAAGCTCATGTAGCGCTATTAGAAATGGCGATGGATAAAGATGTGCCTATCTGCTTTGATCCGAACCTACGCCTTTCTCTATGGGATGACGAAGCTAAATTGAAACAGACAGTTCTTGATTTTATTCCCTATGCCAATCTATTAAAGATCAGTGATGAAGAAGTTGAGTTTGTTACTGGATATACAAACATTGAAGATGCCCTTCCTTCATTATTTAAATACCGTTGTGACGTTGTTATCTATACAATGGGTAAAGACGGAGTAACATTGTATACGAAGACTGGTAAGAAATTATATGTACCTGGTTATCGTGTTAATGTTAAGGATACTACAGGTGCAGGAGATAGCTTTATTGGTGCTTTCTTATATAAAGCGTTAGCTAATGAGAAACCCTTGTTATCTTATAGTGATGAAGAATATATTAGTTTCTTGGAATTCTCTAATGCCTATGCTGCTTATACGACAACCAAAGAGGGGGCATTAAGTGCAATGGCAAATAAGGAAGAGATTGAATTATTTATAAAAAACCTATAAATTTGATGCGATTATCGACAGATGATCGTTTTTTTATGCCACTTTAAATGATTGGGATTCAATGATTGCGTTCGTGCTAATGTGCATTTTAATTAAAACAGACAGATTATTTAAATTTGATACTATAATGAAAAAAAATATTAATTTCATTGATTGCCTGAAAAATGAGATATTTTGATAATTATATAAACAAATTTTGTGCATAATAGTCAGTTTACTACCTATTAATTGACTTTAATCAACCTTGAATTACCCATCTTAAATTTCATTAAATAGTCGATAAATGAGATGTTTTACGGATGAAATTAAAAGGTAAAATAAGCGATGAAATAATATGAAATATTATGTTGTTAAAATGAAATCATATGATATAATGTGAGCATAGAAAGGAGAGGGATAGATGAAATTCATTATGGCTTCACATGGCGATCTTGCTAAAACATTAGTTAAGACTGCCGAAATGATTATTGGAAAACAGCCCTCCATCATGGCACTTGGTTTATATCCTGAAACAGATTTAGAATCATTCAAGGAAGAACTGACAAAAGAAATTATTGAGGAGGAAGGAGAAGTTTTAGTGCTTCTTGATTTCTTGGGGGGAACCCCCTTTAACAGTATAATTCAGACACTACAAAATGAACGCGTACAATTTGTAGTAGGTATGAATTTAGGGATGCTGTTAGAACTGTTATTAGACAGTACAGAAAAGAATGCTATTGAAGCAGCGCGTTTTGCTAAAGAAAAAGGAATTCAAAGCATAGTTACAAAAGAAGATATTCTATAAATATAAGGAGGTAATCGCTATGAGTATTCGCTTTATCCGTATTGATGATCGACTAATACATGGACAAGTAGTAACTGCTTGGATAAAAAATCATCAAGCGAAGAATGTATTGATCATTGATGATTTAGTTGCTCAGGATGCGTTTTTAAAAAATGTACTTGAAATGGTAAAACCAAGTGGGATTAATCTAATAATTAGAGGTACAGAAGAGTTAGGTCAAACTATTAAAACTTATGATGAAAGCGCTCAAAACACAGTGATTTTAATGAAAACACCAAAAACAGCTAAATTGTTGTATGAAAATGGTATTACATTAAAAGAGTTAAATGTTGGTGGAATGGGCGCTAGTAAAGAACGCCATTCTGTTTATAAGAATGTGTCAGCAAGTGATAGTGAAATGTTAACTTTAAAGGAGATTGAAAGTTTGGGAGTTCGAGTATATTTCCAAGCAACTCCAAATGATAAACAAATCGATTTAAATACAATTAAATAAAAATAGGAGGATAAGAAAATGCAAGCTTTATTAGTAGCTTTATGTACATGGCTTTGTGCTTCAGGAATAGAATTTACCTGTTGGTCCATTCAATTATGTTCACCCATTATTTTTGGCCCAATTGTTGGAGCAATAATGGGAGATATGCAGTTAGGTTTACAAATTGGATGTGCTACACAATTAGTATATATGGGTAATATTATGGTTGGTGGAGTTAGTTCTGTCGATTATCCAATGGCAGGATGTGTAGCTACCGCATTGGCAGTTGCTACTGGCGCAGCACCAGAAATGGGTGTAACTATTGCAGTATCTTTTGGATTATTCGGTATGTTTGCTGAGTCAGGCAAAATGACACTTTCTTCAATATTTGTTCATAGAGCAGATCGGTGTGCAGAACAAGCAAATACTCGAGGTATCACATTTTATAATGTTGTGTGTCCACAAATTATTAATTTCTTCTTCTATTTCATTCCAGCTTTCTTGGCAGTGAACTATGGAGCAGAGTATTTAACAGGTTTATTGGATATTCTTCCAGAAGTTATTTTAACTGGGCTAGAGGCTGTTGGTATGCTATTGCCAGCTCTAGGGATTGCTATGCTTTTAAAGGCAATCTTCAAGGTGAAATTTCTGCCTTACTTTATTATAGGTTATATTTTGTCATCTTATATGGCATTAGGAATGATTCCCGTGTCATTAATAGGAGGAGCGTTTGCTATTATGTATTGGTTTAGTTATCGAGAAACCAATGAGGAGGAAGCTTAAGATGGAAGAAAAACTAATGGATATCGAAGTACTGGAAAACAAAGAACCGATTAAACTTCGTCGTTCAGATTTATTAAAAAGTTTTGCAATTTGGGAACTAACTTCAGAAATGTGTTTAAGTTATGAACGTCTTATGTCCTTAGGCTTCTGTCATTCAATGGTTCCAATCTTGAAAAGATTATATCCAAAAAAAGAGGACCTAGCTGCTGGATTAACTAGACATATGTCATTCTTTAATACAGAAAATCAATTCGGTGCATTAATTCCAGGAATGATTGCTTCAATCGAAGAAGAACGAGCTAACGGAAGTGATTATTCAGATGAAGTAATTAACGGATTAAAAATAGGATTAATGGGTCCTTTAGCTGGAGTCGGAGATACAATTACACAAGGTTTAGTAAAAACAATATTACTTGCTATTTGTGTTGAAATGGGAATGAAAGGAAATATTTGGGGACCTATTTTATTCTTCGTATTATATACAGCCTATATTTTAGGAATGGGTTATACAATGTTCTTTACTGGTTACAGACTAGGACGCAATGCTTTTAGTAAAATTAGTGATATATCAATTATTCGTAAACTTACAGATTGTATGGGAGTATTGGGAATGACAGTGGCAGGTTGTATGATTGCTAATTATGTAGCGATTGAAACATCTGCGACCATAACCTTCGGTGATACGATTGTTGAGTTACAACCACTTTTAAACGATATAATGCCAGGAGTACTAAGTGTTGGCACAGTTATGGTATTGTATGCTTTAATTCGTAAAAATGTATCTGTAATTAAAATTATGGGTATTCTTGTTGTCATTGGAATTTTAGGAGCATTTATCGGAATATTCTAGTAGGAGGGTATAGAGAATGAATTGGATAGAAGAAACATTTAAAACAAAAAAAGCCGTTATTGGTTTAGTACATATGCAACCATTGCCTGGTGATCCACAATACGATGATAAAGGTGGAATGAAAAAAGTAATTGATTTAGCAAGAAAAGATGTACTTGCTTTACAAAAGGGTGGAGTAGATGGTTTGTTATTTACTAATGAATACTCAACTCCTTATTTATCAAAAGTGGGAATGGAAACTGTTGCCGCTATGGCTTATGTGATGGGAGCATTAAAAGACATAATTACTCTTCCTTACGGAAACGATTGTATCAGTGATGACTTCGCAAGCATCGCGTTGGCTAGTGCTTCTGGAGCTTTATTTACTCGAGGCGTTTTCCATGGCACATGGGCAACTAGCAGTGGTTTTTGTGATAGTAATGGAGGTGGTGCAGTACGATTCAAACATCAACTTCAAATTCCTAATTTCAAACTGATTCATTATTTAATTCCAGAATCAGGAGCTGATATTGGAGGGCGTGACCCAATTGCTATTTTAAAACCAACCTATTTCCTTGATAAGCCAGATGGTATAGCAGTAGCTGGAATGGTGGCAGGTCAAAAGGCAGATGTCTCTGTTGTGCAAAAATGTCGTGATGAATATCCTGATGCAGTTATTTTCGCAGCTACAGGAGTTAACATTGATAATGTTAAAGACTACTTAGAAGTAGTTGATGGTATGTTCATTGGAACTAGTTTCAAAAAAGATGGTAATTTCAGACAAGGAATTGATGAAAATCGTGTATGTGCATTCATGAATAAAGTGAAAGAGTTACGGAGAAAATATGAATAAAGCTTTTATATTTGACATGGATGGGGTACTTATTGATAGCGAAGTCATTTATTTAAACTCTCTCGTCAAATATTTGAATACCTTAGGAATTAATACATGTGTTGATGAGTTATCTATTGTTACAGGGATGAAGCTCGATGCAATTAGTGACTATCTTATTAAAACATATTCGATAGAGAATGTTGGTGTTGAAGAAATGATGTATATGCAAGACAAATATTTTGATATTGAAGCTGCACTAAAGCCATTAAAGAGTATGGAAGGATTAGAAGCATTTTTGGATGAATTGAAATTTAAAAATAAAAGAATTGCGCTAGCATCATCATCTGATCGAGTGTGGATTGATACAGTAGTAGATTCACTTAATATACGACACTATTTTGATGTGATTATTAGTGGTGAATCAGTCATTCATTCAAAACCAAATCCTGAGATATTTATAAAAGCAGCTAAATTGCTTCAATGCGAGGTTAAGGAATGTATTGTGATTGAAGATTCGATTAACGGCATACAAGCAGGAATAGATGCTGGGATGTTTGTAATCGGCTTTAAAGGTTCTCTCATTAAACAAAATACCTCGAAAGCTAATATAGAAGTTAAATCCTTTCAAGAAATTAGCATTCCATAAAAAAATGTAAAAAATTGTATATTTTGCTAGATGATGATATATTATATGTAAATAGGGTATATCGTCATTTTTTGTAAATGCGAGAGGGGAATTTTATATGAAATATCAAAGACAGATAAATTTGCTTCAGTACATAAACTCCAAAGGTAATGCAACTATAGAGGAACTATTAAAGGAATTCTTAGTATCTAAAGCAACATTAAATCGTGACCTCACTGATTTAGTAGACGAAGGCAGTATTCAGAAGGTCCATGGTGGTGTAGTAAGTCGAGTAGCTGCTCAAGTATTTGAACTATCAAGTACAAAAAAAGAAGTTTATAATAAAGAATACAAAGAATGGATTGCTAAAAAAGCAGTTTCAATGATCCATAGTAATGAGTCAATTATCTTAGATTCTGGCAGTACTATGTATTATATCGCTCGTGAATTAGCGACTCGTACTGATTTGGAGAATGTTACGGTTATAACCAATGACTTAAAGGTCGCATATACTTTATCGCAGATAGAACATATTTCATTAATCGTAACTGGTGGAATGAAACATCCTGACTCATATGATTTATATGGGCCAAATGTTGTTGATATTTTAATGTCTTTAAACGCGAATACTTATTTCATGGCTACTTCAGCTTTTGATAGTGTAAGTGGAGTTACACATACTAATCATGATGATATTATTACTAAAAGAGAAATGATGAAATGCTCGAAAGAGACTATTCTTTGTGCGGATAGTTCAAAATATGGTTTAGTTAAACGCTGGAGTTTGTGTGGAATCCAAGAAGTTAAGACTATTTTATGTGATTCGCATTTACCTAAAGAAGCAATTAAGGATATTAAAGAAATGAATGTTAATTTAAGTTTTGTAGATAAATAATAATATAAAAAAAGGCACACATTAAAATGGTACCTATAGAAAGGACAGTATTCTGACAGTGCTGGCACCTACTATAGGTACCATTTTAGAAATTACGGAGTTTCTAAATACATTCTTTAAACTGTATCCTACTGCCAGCGAAAAGGAACGGACATATTACACCATTAGTCCAGACTTACAGCAAATTGGAATAGACTATGTATCTATGGAACTACTTACCCCAGTTTACACCAAAAGTGATAATGGGAATACTCATATCAATGTATCAGTGAAACACTTAGACCAGTTGATAAAAGCAGCCCAGTTATCCCAATTTGACTTGACCTTAACAAAAGACACAAACTGGAAAATCATCCAGAAGAAATTAGGCGACCGTCCTTACATGGACAGTAGCTTTTTTTTCTGTATAACTGGCTTTCATTAACATCTTTTCTTCCTATAATTATGCGATAATTAGAACTTGACATTACAAATAGGAGGACAAAAAATGAAGCAAAGATATGGCTATGTAAGAGTGTCAAGTAAAGACCAGAATATAGACCGCCAAATGGCGGCTATGGACGTGGTGGGAATCCCCTTGCACAAAATCTTTATTGATAAATTATCAGGAAAGGATTTCAACCGCCCACATTATCAAAAGCTGGTAAGAAAATTGAAAGTCGGCGATGAACTGTATATCAAGTCAATTGACAGGCTTGGCAGAGATTACGATGAAATCATTCAGCAATGGCGGTTTCTGACAAGGGATAGAGATGTGAGCATTATTGTTTTGGACTTTCCCTTACTGGATACTAGAAACCAGATAAATGGAATTACTGGGAAATTCCTTGCGGATTTAGTATTGCAGATACTTTCCTATGTGGCACAAATAGAGCGTGAAAATATTCACCAGCGCCAGATGGAGGGCATTAAGGAAGCAAGAAAAAAGGGAGTACGCTTTGGCAGACCACGCCAAACAATTCCAGAAGATTTCTATGGTGTCGTAGAACTATGGCAAAATGACCAGATTAGTCTGCGGGAAGCTGCCAGAAG
>F144_Wood_Sandpiper__coassemble_21_pt1 | contig 45363 bp, 44 predicted proteins | sample F144_Wood_Sandpiper__metabat2_low_PE_003 | metagenome-assembled genome bin F144_Wood_Sandpiper
CCACTTCTTGATTATCTATATTTTCCATAAAAAAAATCACCTCTTTGTGTATTGTACCATAATTTAAGAGATGATATGAATTATTTAATGATTTCAAATAAATTTCCATTAAGAATGAGTGAATCAGCTAGGATTCTATTTTCAACATAACTACCTAATGCACGCGAATCTTTTTCCTGTGTTGCTGGACGATTATCACCTAGAAGGAAATATTCTTTTTCCCATAGTTCAACTAAATCGAAATTCTTTGTGAAGTAGCCTTTACGACGTCTTGTTTTTTCAACAAATTCTTTATCTAAATAATCCTCTTGTATCGGTTCGCCATTCACATAAATGATTTCATCAATACAGGTTACTGTGTCCATAGGAAGAGCGATGACACGACGAACAACATAACCTGAATCATCACTATTTCTAACGATCACTATGTCACCACGTTCAATGTTACTAGGGTGAAACACGAAAGAATGAGCTTCTTGGTTAGCTTTAAGGAACGGCTCCATACCATCATCACTAAGAGTATAATGGAAAAAGCAATAGGTTAATAGAAACCAAAAAAAGATAATAATAGCGAAGAAAGTCATCGCATATATACCGATACTTTTAAATATATCATCTTCAAACATTTTAAAAAATTTCATAGCTTTCCTCTTTTTCTAATGCTAATTATATGATATCAAACTCTTTTTTGCAATATCTGTCCATTTACTATAAAAAATGGTACTATAGATAAAAGAGGTGATCGTATGAATGACAATCTAAATATCATATTAACTAGAATTGACAATCGTCTTGTACATGGTCAAGTGGGCTTAACATGGACGGCAACACTAGGAGCTAATTTAATTGTAGTTATTGATGATATAGCGGCTAATGATACGCTGCAACAAAAACTAATGGAAGCCGTAGCGAAGTCGAGTAGTGTTCAAATTCGATTCTTTACTGTTGATCAATTTGTTTCAATTATGGATAATGCGACAGCAGATCAAAAGATATTTATTGTTGTCCATTCTCCCATCGGTGTTCAAAGACTTTTAGAGAAGGGAGTACCTATTAAAACTGTCAATGTAGGGAATATGCATTATGAACGAGGAAAGATGCCATTAAATCGCAAAGTCTATGTTGATGAAGCAGATTTAGAGGCGCTTAAGATGATTGAAAGCTATCAAGTACAACTTTTTATTCAAGATGTTCCTGGGGCTGTCAGTGAGAAGTTAGTCAATATCAAAGATATAAAATTTAAACTATAGATTAAAATGATTTTCGTTTTAATGAAGCTGGAATATTCATTGCTTCACGATATTTAGTTATTGTTCTTCGAGATACAATCATTCCTTCCTTTTTTAATAATTGTGAAAGTTGATCATCACTATAAGGTTTTTTCTTATCTTCTTGTTTAATCAATTCAGCAATTCTATTTTGAATGGCGTTATTGCTTTGACCACTATCTAATTTAACGCATAATAAAGACTTTAATGGAATGGTTTGCTGATTAAATTCCATGAATTTTCCTGATATAGATCTTGATACAGTGGATTCATGCACACCAACAATTTCACTTAAATCTTTTAGTGTTAAAGGGTTAAGTGGACCTTGTTTCATAAAGAAATCGCGTTGAATGCTTACTATAGCATTTACAATCATAAAGAGAGTTGATTGGCGTTTGTGCAGTAATTCAATAAGTGAAGTTATTCTTTTCGTATACTCTTTAACAAATAAATGTAAATCAGCGTTATCATCATAATCATGATTAATCTTCAATGTATTGGAATAATCTTTGACTTGTACCTTGATTTCATCTTCTTCAAGATCAACAAAGATATCGGGTGAATAGGTAGATGCCATATCGGCATAATTACTTGCTGGTTTTGGATTACAGCTTCTAATTAATGCAATGCATTGTTTTAAATCATCGAATGAAACATTTAATTTATTAGTAAGTTCAAGAAGCTTATTGTTTGCTATATCAACTAAATAGTGTTCTATACATTCCATCAAAGTCGCATAAAGTGGTGTTTGAATTTCAGCACATTGAATGGCTAAACATTCTTGTAAGTTACGTGCTCCTACTCCTTTTGGCTCAAAGGTTTGAATTAAATAAAGGGAGTCTTCTACAATATCAACATCAACATGGAATAAATCAGCTATCTCATTGATATCTTGGCTTAAATACCCATTGTTATCTAATGATTCTATTAAATATGTGCATATTGAATCATTATAAGGAGTCAAAACTGTGTGTAATTGAGCATATAAATCATCTTGTAATGTTGCCTTATACTTAGTGAATTCAATGATTGTTTCAACATCACAAGTTGATTTATCAACATAATCATCATTTAATTCTAATAAAGGATTACTTGATACTTCATTCTCTATTAACTTAATGATTTGTTCAGAATTCATTTCTAATACTTTGAGTGATTGTTGTTGTTTTATTGAGATTTTAGGTAGATTCGTAATAATTTGTTTAGGCTTATTCTCTAATTTCATGCAATCACTCCTTTTCATAATTGTAGCATACTTAGCTCATGCTTTAAATGCTGTATTTATTTACAATTGAAAAAAAATCAGATTCATCATACAATAAGAAGGTAAGCGAGGTAAAACTATGAAAGAAAATTTACTGGATTTATTAAAGGATTATACCTTACAACATGGTGTTGTAGAAAATGAATGCTTTACCGCATCTTTTTTGGCTAGCCAATGTAATCTATCTCGTAATGTTGTTTCTCAATATTTAAATGAGTATGTTGAAAGTGAACTTTTAATTAAAATTAATTCACGACCCGTATATTTCTATGATGCTGGCTATGTTATGGATAAAAGGGAAGTGGAATTAACACAGTTTGTCTTTTCTTCGTTTGATGAATATGGTCAAATTATGTCTCTCGACTTTGAATTGCTGATTGGTTATAATGATTCATTACGCCATGCTGTTGAACAGTGTAAGGCTGCTGTGACTTATCCTCCGATTGGATTACCTATCTTATTAAATGGTCCTACTGGAACAGGAAAGAGTATGATTGCGCGTTTAATGTATGATTATGCTAATTGTGTTAAGTTAGTTACTGAACAAAATAAATTTATTACCGTGAACTGTAGCGAATATGCGAATAACCCAGAATTACTAACGGCCAATCTTTTTGGTTATCGAAAAGGTGCTTATACAGGTGCTGATAAGGACAATGTAGGACTTATTCAATTAGCTGATGGTGGAATTCTGTTTCTTGATGAGGTCCATTGTCTAAAAGCAGAGTGTCAAGAGAAATTATTCCTATTCATGGATAAAGGCGTGTATCATATGTTGGGTGATAATGAGAATTGGTATGAATCAAAATGTCGTTTAGTATTTGCCACAACTGAAAGTCCAGAAGATGTTTTATTAAAAACTTTATTACGAAGAATACCTATTATTGTTTCAATTCCATCCTTAGAAGAAAGACCTATCTCAGAAAAGAAGGCACTTATCTATAGTATATTCAAAAAAGAGTCACAAAAGATAGGGAAAGAAATTGCAATTAGTTCCTTAGTTTATCAAGCATTAATCAATAATGTCTTTGTTGGAAATGTTGGTGGTATGAAGAACTGCATTAAAGCTGCTTGTGCGAATGCTTTCTTAAGCAGTGATGCTAGTAAAGATATCTTAAATATCCATATCTATAATCTACCTGATTATGTTCTTCAATTAACACCGACAATTAATGTTAAGCTAAATGATCAAACAGATAATACAATGATTTATATCTCTCGTCTCAATGAACCAGATCGATATGATTCAAAGTTAATTAATTCATATGAGAAAATGTTAGAAGTCTATAATAATTATACAAAGAATGCTTGTAGTTATAATGAATTAATTCAAGAGACAACCTTAATCTTTCATAAATATAACGACTATTTAATGTTTGAAAAAAGAGCTATTACGAATCCAAATTATGATTTCACCAAGAAAATTGTTGATAAGATCTTCTCTATCATCATGAATCGGTATAGTTTAAAAATCAGTAACAATGATATTTTATTATTTGCTCGTTATGTTTATGAATATACGAGAATAGCTTCAGAAATTAAATCTTGGACTAAAGTACATCAATCAAAGATTATTCCTTTAACTGAGTTATTAATGCTTAAGTTACCTCGTGAGTTTTCTATAGCTAATGAAATTGCAGATAATATCAAACTTAATTTAGACATTGAAGTTGATATTATGACAAAACTACGTCTTGTTCTACTAGTGAAAAGCTTTAATACCAATGAAATATCCTCATCAACAGTGGGCGTAATCTTAGCCCATGGATATTCAACAGCGTCATCAATTGGTGAGGCTGTGAACAAAATGTTAGGTCAATATATCTTTGATGCCATTGATATGCAACTTGATGTTAGTGTAGATAAGATTACTGAACAGTTAAATAGCTATTTACAAAAAAGAGATTTATTTGAAGAACTCGTTTTATTAGTTGATATGGGTTCTCTTGAAGAAATTTATAAGGGATTAAAACATAATACAAATTGTAATATTGGTATTATTAATAATGTGAGTACTAAGTTAGCACTAGAAATAGGAAGTGGAATTAAACAAGGGAAACCTTTACAGTCAATTATTGAAAAAGCGGCAGCGAATAATGTATGTGTGAGTAATTACATTAATAATCGTGAAAAGAATATTGCGATTCTATCCGTATGTGCTACAGGTGTTGGAGCAGCCGAGAAAATTCTTGAGTTGTTGATAACAAGTTTACCTGTACCTATTCCTGTCGAAGTTGTTTCTTATGATTATCAAACACTTGTGGAGAATGGTTTAAATGATGCGATATTTAATAAGTATAAGGTTCAATTTATGATCGGGACAATGAACCCAAATGTGGGTGATATTCCTTTCATTGCGATTGAAGAATTAGTTATGAATAATGATCTTGATCGATTGAAGACATTGATGAGTGATTATTTAACTAGTGATGAAATTGAATTGTTTAATCAAAACATTGTTAAAAACTTTACCTTGAATAACATTGTTAACCATCTTACTATTTTAAATGCTCAAAAAGTATTAGAAGATGTTGAAGATATTGTAGATAATCTAGAAAAGCATTTAACTAAGCGTTTACCTTCTGCTAGTAAAGTTGGGCTTTATGTTCACTTGTCTTGTTTGATTGAACGTTTAATTATGAAGAATGAAGTTCATTTGATGGAAGATCCTGTGGACTTTATTAAGGAACATGAAAATTTCATTAAGTTCGTTAAAGACAGTTTTAGTGTCGTTGAAAATAGATATAGTGTCGAGATTCCTATCTCAGAAATTATTTATATCTATAATTACATCGGAAAAGATGAATAAAATTGGATAAAAGGCGCTGTTCAGTGTTCGACAGAATGTTGGCACGCTTTTTGCTACTATAAGGGTGAAGGTAATAAAAAGGGAGGTGAGATCCATGGAAGGACCTAATTTACTGTTAACTAGAATTGATAACCGTTTAGTTCACGGTCAAGTCGGGATGACTTGGACAAAAACACTAGGAGCTAATTTAATCATCGTCGCGGATGATGTGACTGCTGAAGATACTCTTCAACAGTCAATGATGTCATTCACTGCCAAATCAGCAGGAGCGGGTATCCGTTTCTTTAGCCTTGAGTATACGGCTTCGATTATTGGCAATGCGGCACCTGATCAAAAAATCTTCATTGTTGTAAGAACACCTGCCGATGCACGTAAGCTTGTTGAATTGGGAGTGCCTATTAAAGACATTAATGTCGGTAATATGCATTTTACCAATGGCAAACGTGCGATTACCAAAAAAGTTTATGTTGATGACAAGGATTTGGAAGATTTACAATTCTTAGCTAGCAAAGGCATAAACGTTTATTGCCAGGATGTACCTGGTGAAGCAATTGAGAAAATTCAATAGAAAAGGAGACTAGAAATGCAAATCACATTAATTCAAGGTTTGATGCTTGCGATTGCAGCCATTATTATTGGTGTTGACTACTGGTTAGAAGCTTTTTTCATCTTTAGACCATTAATCGTATCAACAATAACTGGACTTATCTTAGGGGATCTAAAGTTAGGTCTTACTACAGGGGCTTTGACAGAGCTAGCTTTTGCTGGGTTAACACCAGCTGGAGGTACTCAACCACCGAATCCGGTTCTAGCCGGTTTCATGTGTACGGTTATCGCTTATACAACAGGGGTTGGAGCTGAAGCCGCATTAGGTTTATGTTTACCATTCTCATTCTTAATGCAATATATTATTTTATTCTATTATTCAACATTCTCATTCTTTATGGGAAAAGCAGACAAATGTGCTGATGAAACAGATACAGCTGCATTTGGACGTTTAAATTTATTAACAATTGGAATCGTTGCTATTACTTATGGTGTTGTTGTGTTCTTATGTGCGTATGTTGCTCAAGATGCAATGGCTTCTTTAGTACAAGCAATGCCTGAACAATTAACTCATGGATTAACAGTAGCTGGAGGAATTCTTCCTGCAATCGGTTTCGGTATGTTATTAAGAGTTATGATGAAAACAAAATATATTCCTTTCTTCATTGCTGGTTTCTTAATGGCAAACTTTATTCCAATGTCTAATTTATTACCAGTTGCTTTACTCGGAACTGCTTTTGCTTTATATGACTTCTTTACTGCTAAAGCACGTAAAGATGCTATTGATGAAGCTGTAGCTAATTTAGCTTCAAACCAAGGAGGTAACAAACATGTCGGAATCTAAAAGAATATTAACTAATAGTGATATTACTCAACTTGGTATTCGTTCATCTTTACTACAAGCATCTTTCAACTATGAAAGAATGCAAGCTGGTGGATGGTTATGGGCTCAACTTCCAGTCTTAAAGAAAATCTATAAAGATGATCCAGAAGGCTTAAAAGTTGCTATGCATGATAACTTGGAATTTATTAATACTCACCCTAACTTCGTTGGGTTCTTGATGGGGTTATTAGCTTCACTTGAAGAAAACCATGAAGATCGTGGATTAATTAAAGGGTTAAAATTAGCTTTATTCGGTCCTATTGCTGGTATTGGTGATGCTATATTCTGGTTTACATTATTACCTATTTTAGCGGGAATTTCTTGTTCATTCGCATCTGAGGGTTCAATTGTTGGACCAATCATCTTCTTCAGTGTTTATGTTGGAGTTTGGTTACTACGTATTGTTTGGACAAAGATGGGTTATGTACTTGGAACTAAAGCATTAGATATCTTAAAAGAAAATTCTGATTTGATTTCCAATTCTGCTACAATTCTCGGTATTACTGTTATTGGTGCTTTAATTGCGAACTATGTTAACATAAGTTTAGCACCAGTTATTTCAGTTGCTGGAGGAATTGAAGTATCAATTCAAGAAGCTTTCTTAGATACTATTTTCCCTAAATTCTTACCAATGCTTTATACATTATTTATGTTCTATTTATTGAAGAAAAAACAAGTAAGTCCAGTCGTATTAATTGTTGGAACAATTGTACTTGCTATTGTTTGTTCATTTATCGGACTTCTATAATCAGCGAATTAGGAAGCTTAATTGCTTCCTTTTTTCTTGTTTAATATTTCCCATAATGTTTACATGGTTTTCGTTTGACTTTTATCTTTAATATGTTATTCTAATAATGAGGTGACTGAATGCAAAAAGCTATATATTCAAAAGTTGATTTAACGGAATTATCAAATCCTAAAATTAAAGAATTCAATGATATGATTTGTGATTTACTTCAAATTGATGAAGTTCAACTATTAAAGGGTTTCTCACAACATATGGATACAACCAGATTTCAACATTCTATCAATGTTGCTTATTATACATTTTTGATTTGTCGCAAATTTAATCTAAAGACCGAAGAAGCAACTCGTGCTGCTTTATTGCATGATTTATTCTTATATAACTGGCGTGAAAATAAAGAAGAAGGATGGCATCCTTCCACTCATCCTAAAAAAGCCCTTGAGAACTCTCAAAGACTAGTAGAGGTAACACCAATTATGGAAGACTGTATCGTGAAGCACATGTGGCCTATGACCCTTAAAACACCTAAATACAAAGAAGGATGGGTAGTTACTAGTATGGATAAATACTGTGCTGCTTTAGAGTGTATCTCGCAATCAAGTAGGAAACTAAAAACATCGAATGCAGTTATGTATTTATGTTCTATTATTCCTTTTATAACTATTAACCATTAACCAGAGAAATCTGGTTTTTTTCTTGATGAATATAAAAAAACTAGTCGTTGGACTAGTTAACCCATAAAGGTAAATGATGTTCAATAGCAAAGTTAGCTAGCTTACTAAGTTGTGAGTAGGCATGATGTGCCATCTTCGCTACTTGATTTTTTGAATCAACAGGTTGTTGTTCAAAAGCACGCATTGCTAAGTAATCTAATTCTTTTTTTAGTTCTAGTACACTACCAAATAACATCTCATCTTCATTGATATCAACAAATTCAAAGTTAAAATCAAAGTCATAAGGAATAAAACAATCAACACTTCTAAATATTTGTTTAAACTTAGACTTTTGATTAGCTATCGCTTTTTGATACACTTTATCTTCATCCCACATTGACTTGACTTGAGTAATAAGTGGTTTTTTCTCTTCTGTATAGGCACATAATAGGGCCAGAGCCGCTAATTCAGTTTCTTCTATCTCTAAGGTAAGATGTTCTTTGTTTGATTCATCCCATGCCTTTAAATCAGGGTAGATTTCATTTAATGCATCAAACATGGATGTCTGCCATTCATTAATCTTTTCTTTAGCTGATTCATCTTTATCGATTAAAGTATGATAGGCAGTCGATGCCATAAAGGGTATCATCATAGGTTGAGAAGAGCAGCCACTTCTACTGGATTCTTCGTTGGATTTACTTTTTCAAGAGCATGCTGAATCATCCCTAGTTCATCAATGATATATGTAGAACGAACAATACCCATATATGTTTTACCCATCATCTTTTTTTCTTTCCAAACATCATAAGCTTCTAACATAGTTAAATCTGGGTCACTAAGAAGTGTAAAAGGTAGATCATATTTATTGATAAACTTTAAGTGGGATGCCGCGCTGTCCTTACTAACACCAAGAACAACCACATCCTTTTCTAAAAAACGATCATACATTGCTTTAAATGCACAAGCTTGTTGAGTACAACCTGGTGTATTATCTTTTGGATAAAAATATAAAACAACTTTCTTACCTAAATAATCAGATAGATGAACTGTTTCACCTAATTGATTAACAAGTGTAAAGTCAGGTGCTATCGTGTTTATTGCTAGCATAAAATACCTCCATTTAATTCTATGTTTTATTATAACACGTTACATCCAATAAATGCGTGGTTCATGCATTTAAGCTAAATTCTCGAAGAGTATTCTTAAGTAAATTATATCATGCATTTTAACTTAGTCATCGAAGGTAATCAAACACACTGTCCAATTTAGTGTGAAATTTTAGGTAACAAGGCTACGTTGTGTTTATGTATTCCTTGTGATAAAATAAGCATATGAAAGAATTCACGCAATAATTGTGGGTTGGGTGGTATTATGAAAACAAAACTTATAAAATGTTTTGCTTGTTTAACAATGATTTTTAGCTTGCTTGCGATGCCGGTAAGGGCAGAGTATGATTCGCTAACTCCTGAAGAGATTACTAAAATTTCAAACGCGGTAAAAAATCAGGTCTTTGATATTGAGGGATTGTCATTAACATAGAATCAATTGATATCTTATACGATATTGAAATGAAGCCTTCTTATGTCTATGTTCTTACAGATACTATAAATATTGGGTGGACTGCTGGTGCAGTTTGGATAGTGAGATAATACATCAACTATGAAAAAACTAATGTGGGTCTGTATTTTAGTATTTTCAATCATTCTAGCTTATTCATTAATCATAAACACTCGCTATGAACGTCCATTTACCATGGAACTTAATGAATTTGACGAGAAATTCCATACGAGATTTGAAGACAAGAGTTTTCAATACTATGAATATGAAAATTCTTTAGGAAGCAAAGTGACCTACTATTTTAAAAAACAGTTTTATAATGAACCTTTCACAAAGATTCAAATAAGTGAATTTTCTGATTTTTATGACTTAATTGACTATAGCGATAAGGATGTTAACTCAGAGTTTGTCGAAACATTTAAGAACATTGAGATTCCTATTAAAATAAAAATTGATAAATCGATAATCTCCATCAAATCGAAGTTTAATTTGAATGATATTAATTATGGCATATGTTTAATTTATCTAAGATCAGAGCCAGAGGATGTTGAAATTGAAAAAGCAGTAGAGAGAATGTTTCAAACAATCGATGAATATATAGTTATTGAAGAATAAGTATCTTAAATTATTGTGAATAAATTCTTGACAACTCAATGATTGACTGCGCAATAATAGTACTAGGCTGCCAACTTCGTTTACCCAAATAGTTAGCGTATAGTATATTATCGAAACGATACTAGAATTTTAGAGAATTAAATCAGACAACGATTGAATTCTACTACAAAACACATCTATGAAAATGGAATTTCTGTTAAATTGTTGTATCTCATTAAAAAGTGGCACTTTCTAACGGGGAATCAATATACCAAATAGGTACCTACCATCTCTTTTTTTAGGGACCAATCATTTTTATTTTGAATAATGATTGCTAGAATAAGAAAATCAAACACACTGTCCAATTTAGTGTGAAATTTCACCAAAAATATTTTTTTTCTTGTACTCAATAAAAACTTATGTTATTATTAATGGGCACTAATAAGTGGGCCTGTAGCTCAGGTGGTTAGAGCGCACCCCTGATAAGGGTGAGGTCGTTGGTTCAAGTCCATTCAGGCCCACCATTGAAGAGTAAGAAGTTGGTTGTTTGCAATCGACTTTTTTTATATAAAGGAGACATATTATGATCATAGAAACAAAGCGATTAATACTTCGGGAAATGACACAAGATGATTTTAGTTCGTTAGCGTTAATTCTTCAAGATTCTGAAGTAATGAAGGCGTATGAACATCCATTTAGTAATCAAGAAGTACAGGATTGGTTAGATAAACAACTGAAAAGATACCTAGAAGATGGTTTTGGTTTATGGGCAGTAATCAATAAAGAAGATAATGAATTGATAGGTCAATGTGGTTTAACTTATCAAACAGTGAATGAATTGCAAGTTGTGGAAATTGGCTATTTGTTTCAAAAAGCTTATTGGCACCAAGGCTATGCCATTGAAGCCGCGAGGGCTTGTAAGGAATACGCATTTAAGCAGGGAATTGATGAAGTGTATTCAATCATCCGTGATAATAATATTCCTTCACAAAAAGTAGCTGAAAGGAATGGATTAACTTATAAGTATTCAATCAATAAGCATTATTATGGATTAGATATGAATCATTTAGTCTATTCAATCAAACGAAATGTGTAAAAGTATTGTAACTTGGGTAAATTATTGGTAGAATAACTAAGTACTAAGGAGGAATTTAATATGAACTCAATTATTAAAATTAAGACTAGTTTAGATGATTATAATAATATTGTCATGATTTATAAAGACTTAGAAGGAAATAGTCATTTAGCTCATTCATTTGTATATAATGGGCATGATGGATCAACTAATCTATTGTTCTTATATAAAGATATACTTCCTGAAATGGATTTTATTAGAGCTTGGAATTATTTAGATGATAATTCTTATTCTACGGTTATTGTGAGTGAACCTACACATGAGCAAGGAATTGATGATTTCTTGGCTTGTTGGTGTCCGAATAAAACAGTCGATGATTTAGAATTCATATCAATCAATGGTTTTGATGAAATTCAAACGAATCTAAAAGATTTGGCGAAGGATACTATTAAGTGCTTTGCTATTCATAAAGCTAAATAAAGGTAATGATAAAACTGTAAGATATTATTTAAATAGTATCTTGCAGTTTTTTTTATTAAACAAGATAAATAATGAAAGCGGTTTCTTGTATGTGGGTGAATACTTTGTTATAATAATTAATAAAGAGGAATATATTTTTTAGTAACATGAAAAATCGAAAGGAAAAGCACAAAATGGAAGATATACTTATCGTTGGTGGTGGAATTATTGGGACTTTAATTGCATGTCAATGTGCTCATTACAATTGTAATGTAACACTTGTCGATAAAGAAAATGATGTTGCAAATTGCACATCGATGTCAAATAGCGCGATTATTCATGCAGGGTATGACCCAGTAGAGGGTAGTTTAAAGGCGATATTGAATAGAAGAGGAGCAGAACTATATCCTCAACTATGTCGTGATTTAAAGGTTGATTATAATCGCTTGGGAAGCCTTGTTGTAGCTAGTAATCAAGAAGAAGTAAAGGTGTTAAAGCAATTATATAAGAATGCAGTAGAACGAGGGATTAATGCTCAGATTATTGAACAAGATGAAATAAGAGAAATGGAAAAGAATATTGCTGATTCAGTGACACATGCTCTATATTGCGAAGATACAGCTATCGTTACGCCATGGAAAATAGCCATCGCAGCGATGGAAGAAGCCATGGATAATGGCGCACAGTGTGTTTTAAATGAAGAAATTGTTTCGATAAAAAAAGTAGAAGACCATTTTGAATTAACGAGTAAAAAAGGTCGAAAGTTCGTGTCTAGAATTGTTATTAATTGTGCTGGACTTTATAGTGATGATATCAATGGAATGGTTACTGGTAAACGAGACTTTGAGGTTACACCAAAAAAAGGTGAATATTTTGTATTAAATAATACGGTTAGTGATTATGTAAATCATGTGATATATCCAACACCTTCAAGTGTTGGTAAAGGGGTATTAGTAGTTCCAACAATTCATGGGAATATCTTACTTGGACCTACTGCCTATGACCATGAAGATAAAAGTGATTCATCAACGACACAAAGTGGACTTGATTTTGTTCGTGCCAACATCGGAAAAGTAGTAAAGAATGTTCCTTTTAACGAAATTATTCATAGTTTTAGTGGTAACCGACCTACAAGCAATCGCCATGATTTTATCATTGAAGAGAGTTGTGTAAAAGGTTTTATTAATGTAGCGGGCATTGAATCACCAGGCTTAGCGAGTGCTCCAGCGATTGCGGAAAAAGTGGTTCAGGAGATCATTCAACCCATCTATAATTTCCCAACACGTTCTTTCTTTAAACATCGTCAAAAAAACATTGAATTAGCTAAATGTACTTTAGAAGAAAAAATGAAATATATTGAAGTCAATCCACGTTATGGAGAAATCATATGTCGTTGTGAAAAAATATCTGCACAGGAAATCATCAATTGTATCAAACGCAATTGTGGTGCTAATTCAGTTGTTGGAGTTAAGAAACGTGTACGACCAGGTATGGGAAAATGCCAAGGGGGCTTTTGTGAACCTCAGGTGGTGAAGATTCTTGCTGAAACATTAAAAATATCTCCTCTTGATGTTGATTACAATCATCAAGGATCCAAGGTATTATTGTGTAGAAACAAGGGGGAAGAAGAATGAAAACATGTGATTGCCTCATTATTGGAGGAGGAAGTGCAGGTTTAGCTGCTGCATTAGCTTGTTATAATAAAGGTGTTCAAGAAATTATTCTAATAGAGAAAGAAGTTGAATTAGGAGGAATTCTTAATCAATGCATTCATAATGGTTTTGGTCTACAAGTATTTAAGGAAGAATGCACAGGCCCTACTTATGCTGAAAGATACGTACAACTCTTGCTTCGTACCCGTATAAAAATATATTGTGAAACAACCGTTTTATCAATCAATCAAAATAAAGAAGTCATTATAAGTAGTATAAAATCAGGAATTGAAACAATACAAGCGAAAGCAATAATTCTAACTACAGGTTGTAGTGAACGTAATCGAGGAGCTATCTCCATTCCTGGAGATCGCTGTGTTGGGGTGTTTACTGCTGGCAGTGCTCAACGATACTTAAATATTGATGGATATTTATGTGGAAAACGTGTATTTATTCTAGGAAGCGGTGATATTGGTTTAATCATGGCTCGAAGAATGACGCTAGAAGGAGCAAAAGTTTTGGGTGTTGCGGAGCTTCAACCCTATTCTAATGGTTTAAATCGTAATATTGTTCAATGTTTAGATGATTTTAATATTCCCTTATATTTAAGTACAACAGTTACTCAAATAATAGGAAAAGAGCGAATAGAAAAAATTCAGTTAGCGCCTGTTGATGAGAACCTTAAACCAATCATGAATAAAGCATGGTTTGAAGAAGTCGATGCTCTACTATTATCTATTGGTCTTATTCCAGATATATCCTTATTAAATGGAGTAGGAATTGAGATTGATCCAAATACGAAAAGTGTGAAAGTAAATGAAGCCAATGAATCCTCATTATCTGGACTCTTTGTTTGTGGCAATGTACTTCATGTTCATGACTTGGTCGATTATGTAAGTAAAGAAGCTGAGTTTACAGGTGAACAAGTGGCTCGATATTTAAAAGGTCAATTAATTGAATGTGAGCGAAAGAATGTCATAGCTAAAGATAATATTAGTTATGTGGTACCTCAACAAATTCGACCTAATAATATTGAGAAGGTATGCCGTTTCTACTTTAGAGTGAAGAAACCAATCAGAAATTGCGTAATTCGCATTTCTCGAGATGGACAATTACTTAAAGAGATTAGAAAAAAAGTAATCTTACCTGCCGAAATGGAAACCGTACTATTAAGTAAAGCCGATTTAAACAATGATTACCAAGAATTAACCTTTGAAGTGAGGGAAGTGGAATGAAAAAAGAAATGATCTGCATTACATGCCCAATTAGTTGCCAACTCGTTGTGGAAATTGAAAACAATGAAGTACTGAGTGTTAGTGGAAATGCTTGTGAACGTGGAGCTAATTACGCAAAAGAAGAATGTATACATCCTAAACGAACCCTTACTTCTACGGTAGTCATTGAGAAAGCTAAAATTACTCGATTACCAGTAGTTAGTAGTGCGCCACTTCCAAAAGAACAGATTATGAAAGTTATGGAAACGATTAATAAAACTAGAGTCGTTGCGCCTATTCATATTCATGATGTTATTATTAAAAACGTATGTGATTTAGGTGTAGATATAATCGCCTCTAGGTCTTTAACTAAACAGAAAAATTAAGTGTTTAAGATCCTGTTTCAATTCAAAAAACAGGATTTTTTTATTTATTTGTGGTACAATAGCTACGAAGTAAAAGAGTTTTATAGGGAATACCTAAACTTGATGAAACATGAGGTATAACAATGAATGTTGGAATTATAACTTGTAGTTGTCTTAGTGTTTGTTTTCTGATCATTGCGATGATATTTCAGTTTTTTAAAGAGAAAGCAACGATTTTAATTAGTGGATTTAATTATAAATCAAAAGAAGAAAGAAACAGTTATGATAAATTAAGAATAAGTAAAAATTATCGTAATATGTTTATTATATGGACTTTAATCTTAGGAATTGGAGCAATTTTATCTTACTTAATTTCTAGTTATATCGCAATACCAGCCCTTATCATATGGCTTGTTGTATTTGCTAAAGACGTCCATTTTGACATTGATAAAGAATTTGATAAATATAGAATAAAACAGGAGGAATAAAATGAGTTTTTTACCAACTACCCGTGAAGAAATGCTAGAACAAGGCTTCGACCAAGTCGACTTTGTTTATATATGTGGTGATGCTTATGTGGATCATCCCTCTTTTGGCTGTGCCATTATTACAAGAGTTCTACAAGCCTATGGCTATAGTTGTGCAATTTTAGCTCAACCAGATTGGCATAAGGATGAAGAATTTACGCAATTTGGTACACCTCGTTTAGGTTTTTTAGTTTCAGCTGGAAATATTGATTCGATGGTGAATCATTATTCAGTAAATAAACGTCGTCGTGATAAGGATAGTTATAGTGATGAGGGGATTATGGGTAAACGACCTGATCGTCCAACCATTGTTTATACACAAATTATAAAAAGATTATTCCCTGATAGCGATGTCATTGTTGGAGGTATAGAAGCCTCTTTACGTCGTCTTTCTCATTATGATTATTGGGATGATAAAGTAAGACAATCTATTTTAATTGACTCACAAGCTGACTTGTTGCTTTATGGTATGGGAGAAAACTGTATCATCGAAGTAGCTGATGCATTAAATAGTGGCTTAAAGGCAAAAGATTGTTGTTTTATAAGAGGTTGTGTTTATAAAACAAAAGATATTTCAATGTTAGATGAAGCTATTATGCTTCCTTCATATAAAGAAGTTGTGGCAGATAAGATGACTTATGTTAAGAGTTTCAAGATTCAACATGATAATATTGATGCCATTGTAGCTCATCAATTGATTGAACCTTATGAAGGTTGGTATGTTGTTCAAAATAAACCACCTTTACCTTTAACTCAAACAGAAATGGATTTCACTTATTCACTTCCATATGAGCGAACATTCCATCCTAAATATAAATACATACCTGCCATTGAAGAAGTTCAATTCTCATTAGTCAGCAATCGAGGCTGTTTTGGTTCTTGTGCTTTCTGTGCGATTACACATCATCAAGGAAGAGTTATTTCATCTAGAAGTAAAGAAAGTTTAGTAGAAGAAGCGAAAGCAATTACTATGATGCCAAACTTCAAAGGATATATTCATGATTTAGGTGGTCCAACTGCTAATTTCTCAAGAACGGCATGTGATAAGCAAGAGAAATTTGGTGCTTGTGTTAATAAAGAATGTTTGAACCCTAAACCTTGTAGTAATCTTATTGTTGACCATACAAAGTATGTGGATATTTTAAGAAGTTTAAGAGCCTTACCGAAAGTAAAGAAGGTCTTTATTCGTTCAGGTATTCGTTATGATTATTTGATGTATGATAAAGATGATACCTTCTTTGAAGAACTTGTTCAATATCATATTTCTGGACAGCTTAAAGTAGCACCTGAACATATTTCACCTAAGGTTCTAGATAAGATGGGGAAGCCTCATAAAGAACTGTATCTTAAATTTGTAGAGAAATATGAAGCCATTAATAAGAAGTATGACAAGAAACAATTTATTGTTCCTTATTTAATGAGTTCCCATCCAGGAAGTGATTTGGGAGCAGCCATTGAATTAGCGCAATACCTAAAGAAAATTAGATATACCCCTCAACAGGTACAAGACTTCTATCCAACGCCGGGAACACCAGCAACCTGTATGTATTACACTGGGATTGATCCAGCGAACATGAAGCCTGTGTATGTGGCTAGAACCTATGAAGAAAAAGCTCAGCAAAGAGCTTTAATGCAATTCACCTATCCACAGAATTATCAATTAGTTTATAATGCATTAAAAGAAGCAGGACGATTAGACTTAGTAGGGAATTCACCTAAATGTCTTATTCCAGCCCATGGTTCATCGATGTATAATCGGAATAAATCCTATCAGGGAAAGAAACCTTATCAAAAAGGAAAACCAACAACTAATACTAATGAACGATACAAATCAAAAACAAAGTAGAAACTTAAGCTAACAACTTAAGTTTTTTTAAACAATTTTCACTCATCAAACCCACTTTGTGTCGGAACACTTATTTCAAGATAGTGAAACATCAATATAGTTGATAAATATGGTATATATTAACCTATGAATGTTGATATTTATCAGAATCATGGTTGATTAGTTACAAAAACACCTTAAAATTAAGCTAATTATACACAAGAAATGGGTTTTGTGTCGGAACGGAAAATTTGACTTGTTGCCTATTAAGTGTTTATATTTGAGTAACGAAACTTGCAAGGTTTGTCAACGCTGAAAGGAGCGACTTTTATGAAAATAAGTAAAATTGTATTAAGTAGTTTATTAGGGATTTCTTTGTTTGGAGCAACACCCGTATTAGCACAGAATGAAGAGAATACAGAAAATACAGGTGGTATGAATGGTATAAGTGAAGAATATAAAGCTTATCTAAAAACAGATGAACATAAAGCAAAGATTAAGGCAAAAAATGAATGGTTAAAAACGCAAGTTAAATCAAATAGAAGTGCAGGTAGAATGAATATTACTCATCGCTATCAAGTTAATCCTACTTGGTGTGGTCCTGGAGCAGGAAGAATGGTAATTGAATACATTACAGGTGATTTGATTAGTCTAGAAACATTAGTGAGAGAAATGAATACTGATGAAAATCCAGGAGTAGACGGAACATATGTCAATGATGTATCAGATGTAGTAGTGTCTTATACTGGTTTACCTTATGAAGTTGAAGATGTAAATAATGGCAATTTCTATAACAATGTCAAAGCAGATTTTGACGCTGATTATCCAGTGATTTATGATGTTAAACCATTTGTACTGGGTGACGACTTTTATGCTCCTAAAACGTCTCATTATATTGTTGGTTCTGGATATTCAACTTCTAGACAACTATACTATTCAGACCCTTGGAGGAAATCTGAGTATAATAGAACCGTTACTGAGAAACAAATGAGTGATGCCTTGAAAGCGAATGGAGGTTACTACATTTACTAATTCAGTCAAGGAGGACAAATCATGAATAAGGTTAAATTACTACTACTATTATCGCTATGCTTGGGACTCGCTGCTTGTGAAAGCAACGTGAACCAAGAGGATAATCCTCCTAAAATTGTGAATCAGCTTGATCGAACTCAAGCTGATTACACTATTGAAGAGATAGCGTTACCGGATGAGTTTACCGATGAGTTACTCGCTGAGATAGCCACGTCAAGTCTTGGGAAATTTATTCAAGTATTTCATGAAGAAGGTTACCAATTTAAACTAACAGTAAACGATCCAAAAAAAGCTAGACTTGGACCAGTGGATACTATTTATGACTACAATTTGCTGTCCAATGAATTAACATCTATTGAACCACTTATTGAAGCAGACATGTATCGAGTGATGTACCATGTTGTTGATGAAATAGGTGGAGAATATGACTTGATTGAATATATTGAAAATGGTGATCTATATAAACGTGTATTCTATAATGGAGAGTTAGTCGAAGGAATTGAAAATACCATTGATAATCCTTTTTATTCACGGGACTTTCAAAAAATAAATGGAGAAATTTATTTCTTCGCTGAAACTGAAGGTGAAACATTTGGAATTACCATTAATGCAATGTATGAATTAAATCAAGGGAAAGCAGAAAAGCTTTTTGAATATAAGAATGATTATTTCTCGATTGATGATGGTTTAGGCGAAGAAAATTTTGTGAGGATTCCATCATTCCAACGTTCAAGTAAAAATGGTATGGGTTATGCAGTAATGAAAGATGGGACTCAATATATTCATATATTTAATGGAAATGATGTAATTGAAATTAATCCACTCACAAATCATGGTGTATACGCAGTAGTACCATTAGAAGATTATGTGCTTTATACTCTAGAAATACCGATTAACGATTATGGTGAGTATAGATATTTAATTTATCAATATGATGTTAAAACTAAAGAAATTAAACAAGTAAGTCATTTGAAAGACGGTATTGGGATTACTGATCATATACAAGGGAATGATTTTTATCTTCCATTTTATGAGGGTAATTCTATTAATTCTTGTAAAGTGGAAGCAGAAGTAACCTGTCGAGGTTTAAATGAATTTCCAAAGGAACTATCGTTATATTGCATCGCGGTGATTGATGAAAAAACTGACTTTATTTACTTTACAGATAGAGATGGCATACCTCATTTCTTCTTAATCCATTGGCAATAAAATTTTCTAAAAAGGAGGATGAATCATGAATAAGGTTAAATTACTACTATCATTATCACTCTGCTTTGGACTTGTTGCTTGTGAAAGCAACGTGAACCAAGAAGATAATCCTCCTGAAATTGTGAATCAGCTTGATCGAACTCAAGCTGATTACACTATTGAAGAGATTGAAATACCAAAGGAATTTCATATTTCTGAAGAGACTGATGGTTTTATATCGATGTTTCATGAAGGTGGCTATGATTTTAAAGTAACACGTAATAATGAAAATTCTAGGATGTTACCTGTTGATACAATTTATGACTATAATCTTCTTACCAATAAGTTAACACTCATTGACTCACCAATTGAAGCAGATGGGTATCGTGTGCTTTCACATGTTGTCGATGAATTTGGTGGTGAGTATGATCTGATAGAGTATGTTCAAGGTGATCAGAGGTATAAGCGTGTATTCTATAATGGTGAATTGGTTGAAGAAATTGAAAATAATATAGATAATCCATTTTTTTCAAGAGGATTTCAAAAAATAAATGATGGAGTTTATATATTTGCTGAAACAGCAGGAAAGACCGAAGATAAGTCCATTTGGTCGTTGTATAAGTTAAATCAAGGTAAAGCAGAAACACTATTTAAATATGATAATCAAATAAATGATGAATATTTAAAAGAAGGAACAAGAGTTGTCTTACCTCCCATTCAACAAACAAGTAAAAATAGAATCGCTTATTCAATCGTAAGAGATGGGGTAGAATATTTTCAACTATTTGATGGTGATGAACTTACAGAGATTGAGGTTTCTGTAAGTACTCCAACGATCATACCATTAGAAGATTATGTTTTATACTATAATCAAGTACCTATTGATTTAGATAATGGTAAATTTAAATATGAACTATTTCAATATGACTTAAAGACTAAAACTACAAAGCAAATTGATACACTAGATAGTGATCTTGGGTTGACTTATCATACTCAAGGAAACGAATTTTATTTTACTACTATCAGTGGTGAGGATAAGAATAGTGTATGTAAAGTTGAAAATGATAAGTTAACTTGTAGAACTCTTAAAGGGTTTAGTGGTCTATATCGAGCTTCATTAATTGCAAACCTAGATAATAAAACAGATTTTATGCTTATTAACGACCACAATGATAGCCCTCATTTCTACTTAATCCATTGGCAATAAAAATTTCTTTAAGAGGAGGACGAATCATGAATAAGGTTAAATTACTACTATCATTATCACTGATATTGGGACTAGTTGCTTGTCAAAGTAACGTGAACCAAGAAGATACTCCTCCTGAAATTGTGAATCAGCTTGATAGAACTCAAGCTGATTACACTATTGAAGAGATTGCGTTACCGGATGAGTTTACTGATGAGTTACTTACTGAGTTAACCACGTCACGTCTTGGTAAATTTGTTGGATTGTTTCATGAAGAAGGTTACCAATTTAAACTAACAGTAAACGATCCAAAAAAGGCTAGACTTGGACCAGCGGATACAATTTATGACTACAATCTTCTCACCAACAAATTAACACTTATTAATCCTCCAATAGATGTGGACGGGTATCGAGTGAAGTATCATGTTGTTGATGAAATAGGCGGAGAATATGATTTGATTGATTATTTTAATAACGGTCAACATTATAAGCGTGTCTTCTATAATGGTGAATTAGTTGAAGGAATTGAAAACACCATCGATAATGCATTTTACTCACGAGGCTTTCAAAAATTAAATGGAGGAATTTATCTCTTCGCTGAGACTGAGGGAAAAACAAGAGGCAAAACCTTTACGTCAATGTATGAATTAAATCAAGGAAAAGCGGAAAATCTTTATCAATATGACAATGATTATTTCTCAATTGATGATGGCTTAAACAAGGAGAATTTTATAAGCATTCCGTCCCTACAACGTTCAAGTAAAAATAGGATGGGTTACGCAATAATGAGGGATGGGACTCAATATATTCATATATTTGATGGTCAAGAAGTCATCGAAATTAACCCACTATCAAATGAATATATAAACAGTGTTATACCATTAGAAGATTATGTCATTTATTCTCAACAGATACCGATCGATGAAGATGAAGTAATATTTAAATATCTATTTTATCAATATGATATAAAAAACAAAGTGATTAAACAAATCGATAATTTAAGTAAAAGGGTGGGAATGAGTGATCATATACAAGGAAATGAATTCTATCTTCCTTTTTATGAAGATGACGAGGCTTCTATCCATGTTTGTAAAGTGGAAGAGGAAGTAACTTGTCGACGAATAGAAGAAATGCCTAAGGAATTTTCACTAGGTTGCATCACAGTGATTGATGAAAAAACTGACTTTATTTACTTTACAGATAGAGATGGAATGCCTCATTTCTACTTAATCCATTGGGAATAAGTATTATTTAAGATAATGACTAGTTTGAACTGGTCTGTTGTCAATGTAATTAAATACTGTGTATAGACGTAATAGGCTTAACAAGTTATAATGAGAAAAGAGAGGGGGGAAACAATGAAAAAAAATGATTTTAAGGTGTTAACAATCATTGTGATGCTTTGTATCACAACACTTACTTGTACACATGCTCATTCAGTTGAATGTGGCAAGAATGGCGTTGATTGCAATCATGATTGTACTTTAATCAGTTCGCGGAATAGTGAACATGCACCTTTTTAGTTAATTAAAGCTATTTTCATTGTGAATAAGATGAATAAAGAAATAGGAAAAGAATTAAGGATTGTTAGATTGAGTAATAATCTCTCGCTTAGAGAATTAGGAATTAAAACGGGAATTACATTTAGTCGATTGGGTAAGTTTGAACGAGGAGAAGAAATACCGACAAAGGAATCGATTAAAAAAATTGAATTAGCCTTAGAGTTAAACTTTGGTGAATTAATGAAATGTTCAAATGAAACGAGCCAATTATTTGATAGTTTTATTGATTCACTTTTTTATCACGATGATAATAATAATTTGTTTAAAAATAAGATTAAGGAAACTCAAAACAATTATAAGTTAAAATTCGAATGCAGTAAGCTTACGTTAATCCAATATATTTTATTTGTACTTGAAAATAATTTAAAAGAAGCAATAAAAATTGAGAAGGAATTGTTTGAGTATTTCGATATAGATGATGAATGCAAAGCAATTCTATATGAATATAAAGGATTAACTTGTCGATTAGAAAATCAGAACGAAAAGGCTATTAAGTGGTTAGAGAAGGCTTTTTCGATGGTGAAGAATGATAAAAATAAGGCAATGATTTCTTACCATTTATGTGTTCCTTACATGGATTCACGAAGGATAATTGAATCTATGAATTGCCTAAAAATTTCTGAAAGAATTTTCTCAGTATATGGGGCATTCAAACGGGTATCTTATTGTCATTTAGAGTATGCACTCTTATTCAACGCAAGTAGAGATTATAAACATGCCATTGATTACTTCAATCTTGTATTAAAAGAAAATGAAATAATTAATTTTCCAACTGATTATAGATTTCAAGTTCATCGTAATATGTGCTGGACTATGATTTTGTCAGAGAATTATTTGGCAGCTCTTGATTATCTAGAAGATGCAATCTTGTTGGACAAGACTAAACCTAATACCATACTATATGGCATATGGTGCAATTATAAACTAGGCAATTATGATGAAGCCGAAAAAATAATTAATGAGAATAATTTGTTAGTTGATAATGTTCATGTGAAAAAGTATTATCAACTCTTTTCTTCCTTAGTTATTGAACGAGATAAAATACCAACAAAAAAAGTTGTTGATTATACAAAACAAATTATTTCTTCCTTTAATGAATATGAGGAAGTTAATCGAATCATATTTTATATCGACCTTCTGTTAGATTTACTTGACAAGCGAAATGACGAAGCAGGAAAAAACAAGTATCTAGAAATGAAAATAAGTTTGCTTAAGTAGCATCATTTGATTTCCTAACAATTATTCCACTTTTAAAGTGTTGTGTAGGAAAACAGGTGTAAGCTAAGATAAACAACGAACAGAATTCTGTCAAAGCACAGAGTTCTTTTTTTGTAATTATAATAAAAGGTGTTAGTATTCTTATTGAAGGATAGTCAATTTTGGCGTATTTACTTTTAAAATTATTAAATTAAGGCAAACATGTTTCAAAACGAGAATGAATGGCGTATAATAAGGGCATATAATGAGGAGGAGTACTTATGATTATTCAAAGTAAACGTGTTTGGATTTCAGGACAATTTATTGCCGCTCAAATCGAAATAGAAAATGACAAAATTAAAGGAATATACAACTATGGAAGTAAGGATGTTGATGAAGATTATGGTGAACAAAGACTTGTTCCAGGTTTCTTAGATATTCATACACATGGTTTCGCTAAGTTTGATACCAATGATGCTACACCTGATGGTTTGCGTTATTGGATGGATAATATAACTAAAGAGGGTGTTACAGGTGTATGTCCTACAACGATTACTCAATCTAAAGAAGTATTAAGTAATGCATTGGAGAATGTTGCGAATGTTGTGAAAGAAGGATATACAGGAGCTGAAATATTAGGGGTTCATTTTGAAGGACCTTATTTAGATATGGTTTATAAGGGGGCACAACCTGAACAACATATTAAAACACCTAATGTTGAAGAGTTTAAGCATTTCCAAAAGAAAGCGAATGGTCTAATTAAAATCATAACTATGGCTTGTGAAAAGGATGAAGATTTCGCATTAACTCGTTATGCTTCACAAAATGGAGTCTTAGTGAGTATGGGGCATTCTGCTTCTACTTATGAAGAGGCTTTAATGGCTGTGGCTAATGGAGCAATGAGTATGACTCATATCTTTAATGGTATGACGCCTTTCCATCACCGTGACCCAGGTCTTGTGGGTGCTGCGTTGCGTTTTAGAGATGTGTTTGGAGAAGTAATCTGTGATGGAAATCACTCTAATATCAATTCACTAAATAATTTATTTACTGCAAAGGGACGTGATTATACAATCATGATTACGGATTCGTTGATGGCAAAAGGAAGTCCAGTTGGTTCTAAGTTTATCTTCGGTGGTAATGAAATTGAAATTTATCCTGATGGTAGTGCTCATTTAACAAGTTCAAAATCATTAGCTGGCAGTACACTTCAAATGAATGAAGGACTTAAGATTCTTGTGGAAAAGGCAATGATACCTTTTGATGCAGCTCTTAATTCATGTACATTAAACCCTGCTAGAGCATTAAAGATTGATGACCATAAAGGAAAAATCTGTACTAATTATGATGCTGATATCGTAGTACTTGGGGATGACTACAAAGTAGTTCAAACTTACGCAAGAGGAATTAAACAAATATAAAAGAAGACAGCGATGCTGTCTTTCTTCAATGTGAGGAGAGCGTTATGAATCAAAAAATAAAAGTAGCTTGTTTTGATGTGGATGGAACAATTTATGAACATCGTTTTCATGATTTGCCAGTTTCTACTAAAAAAGCATTAACTCAGTTAAAGGAAAATGGTTATAAAGTAATTGTTGCGACAAGTCGATGTAAAGATGAATTGAATCATACTCCGGCTTTCTTTCGTGAGTTTCCATTTGATGCCATGATTTATGATGGTGGTGCTGTTATTGAAATAAATAATCAATTTATTGAGGAAACACCAATTTCATCGACAGATATGCAAACCTTGATTAACTATGTAGATAAACATCATGTGGAATTAAGGTATGCAGGTAAGGATTTTGATTACTTTCATACAATTGTTCCACAAGTTATTCGTGATGTTTATTTCAAGTTGTATCTATGTGTTCCTAGTGTTAAACCTTATGAGGGTGAAAATGTAACAAATGTTTTAATCTATGTTGATGATAAACAAAAAGTAGAATTAGAGAAATCACTCGAAGCTTGTGCTTTTACGGATCACCATTCTCTTTTCGAACTCACAGCTAAAGGTGTTAATAAAGCAACAGCGATTGCGAAAGTAGTTGCGCATTTTGGTTATTCAATGGATGAAGTCATTGCGTTTGGTGATGGTTTTAACGATGTAGAGATGCTCTCTGAGGCTGGTTTAGGTATAGCGATGGGAAATGGGTCGGATTATCTTAAAGAAGCGGCTGATGATGTTTGTGCGGATATATCAGAAGAGGGTATTTATAAAGCATGTCTAAAATATGAACTAATTGAGGAGAGATAACATGAAAATTGAAAATAAAGATTATTCATTAGAAGTCATTGAAGCAGGTGGAGAAATTCAAAGTTTTTATGATAAAAAGAATCAACTTGAATTTATGTGGCAAGGCGATTCTACATATTGGGCAGGGAAGAATCCAACTCTTTTCCCTATTGTAAGTAATACTTATTCAGGAAGTTATGAATGGAAAGGAAAGACTTATGAACTTAAAAATCACGGGGTTATCCGTAATTCACAATTGACTTGTGTAAAACATACTGAAAATGAAATTGTGATGGAATTAAAACAAAATGAAGAAACATTAAGCCGTTATCCTTTTGATTTTACTTATCAAATAGCTTATCAATTAAATAAGAATAAAGTGGACATTATCTATACGATAACGAATGATTCAAAAGAAATTATGCCTTTCTCATTTGGTTTACATCCAGGATTTAATTGTCCTTTACTTGAAGGAGAAAGCTTTACAGATTATCGCATAGTTTTCCCACAAGAGGAAACAATCACTCAGTTAGTTACAGACCAAGATAAAAAACAAAAACCTGAAATCAAGACATTTAAAGCGAGTGAAATACCTCTTGATTATCAACACATTGATACCTATAAAACACTAATTTATAAAGACTTGAAGAGTCCGTTTGTTGATTTAGTTGGACCTAAACATTCACTTCGTTTATCTATTTTAGGATTTAAGTATTTCTGTGTTTGGACAGCAAAAGAGGGTGCTCCCTTTATTTGTTTAGAGCCTTGGTACAGTCATGGTGATTTCTATGATCCTCAATGTGCTTTTGAGAAGAGAGAGGATACATTGAAACTAGAACCAAATCATTCTTTTACTACTTCTTATTCCATTGAACTTAATTAGACACTTCGGTGTCTTTTTTTTGGATTAGGTATTCAATTGCAAAAAGAGCATTTCATACTGTTCATGATAGCGTTTACTTGTTATAATAATACATAGAGTTAAGGAGGATTTTATTATGAAAACTTATATTGGGGTAGACTTAGGCGGAACGAATGTTCGTGTGGCTAAAGTCAGTGAAGATGGAAAAATTATTCAAGTTGTGAAAGAAGAAACACAAGTTGAAAATGGTGTTGAATTTGTTATAGCGAAGATTATTCGTTTGATTGAAAGTATTGATGGATATGCTGAAGTAAGCGGAATTGGAATGGGTGTTCCAGGACCGGTTGATGTTGAAAACGGTGTGATGATGTTAGCCACAAATTTACCAGGATTTCAAGACTATCCAATGGCTGAAACAATCCGTAAACACTTTAATATACCAGTTTATGCAGATAATGATGTAAACGTTGCTTGTCTTGCGGAAAGCTACCATGGAGCAGGTAAGGGTAAACCTATCTGTTACTATGTAACCATTTCGACAGGAATTGGTGGAGCCTTTACTTTCAATAACCGTTTAGTTTCAGGAAAAGCAGGATATGCTGGAGAAGTAGCGGATATTATTATTGACCGCAACCGTGAAAAGGTGAATTACTTAAATGTAGGAGCAGTAGAAAACGAAGCCAGTGGAACGGCAATTACACGTATAGGTAAAGCAGCTTTTGGTGATCACATTAAACACGCTGGTATGGTTTTTGATTTAGCGCGTGAAGGTGATAAAAAAGCCCTTGAAATAGTGGATACAATGGCCTACGATTTAGCTGTTATGTTCTCTACAATAGCTTTAGTTGTTGATCCACATATCTTTGTTGTTGGTGGAGGATGCATGAAATCAAAAGATGTTTTCTTTGATAAAGCAATTGCTTACTTTAAGGACTTAGTTCATGTGGGAATGCAAGATGTAATTTTTGAACAAGCTCAATTAGATGAACCAGGATTAGTAGGAGCTGCTATGTTACCTATGTCATATGGTAAATAGTTATGAATGAAACAATATTAATTAAATATGCTGAATTAGCAGTCAAAATGGGTGTTAACTTACAAAAAAATCAAACTTTAATGTTAACTGCCCCCGTTGAGTGTGCTGAATTAATAAGAGCAATCACAAAGGTTGCTTACTCTGTTGGTGCTATGAAAGTTATTGTTAATTGGAAAGATGATTTGATTAGTCGTGCTCATTATGAGGGACAATCTATTGAAACACTGACGGATATTAGACAATTTGAAATTGATGCGAAGGCTTTTCCTATGGAAGAGGGCGCTGCTTTAATTAGCGTGGCTTCTCCAACACCAGATGTCTTTGTAGGGATTGATAGTGATAAATTATCTAAAGCAGCCATGGCTAATGGTAAAGCCTTTGAAAAAGTACAATCCTATACAATGAATAACATCAATCGCTGGTGTATCATTGCTGCGCCAAATCCTTTATGGGCAAATAAGGTTTTCCCAAATGAAGCAAGTGATGTGGCTATGGAAAAACTATGGGATAAAATATTAAGTGCTGTTCATGTAAGCTTGGACAATGATCCAATGGCTGAGTGGAATAAACACAATTCATTACTAAATAGTAGAGTCAATGAATTATGCAAGCTTAATTTTAAATCACTCCATTTCACAAATGAATTGGGAACTGATTTAGTGGTTGGTCTACCTTTGAATCATGTTTGGGCTGGTGGCTCTGAACTTGATGCTAATGGGATTTGTTTTAATGCCAATATGCCAAGTGAGGAAATCTTCACAGCACCAAGCAAATACGAAGTGAATGGACGTGTTGTGGCAACAAAACCGCTTGATTATCAAGGTGAAATTATTGATGGTTTTGAGATGACATTTAAAGAGGGAAAGGTCGTTTCTTATTCCGCTAAAAAAGGTGCAGGAGCCCTTGCACGTTTGGTTGAGTATGATGAGGGAAGCTGTTACTTAGGTGAAGTTGCTTTAGTTGAACATTCTTCACCAATCTCGCAAAGTAATATTCTCTTCTATAATACATTGTTTGATGAAAATGCTTCTTGCCATTTAGCGCTTGGTAGAGCGTATCCAACCTGTGTTAAAGGTGGAGAAGAAATGAACAAAGATGAATTAGAAAAAGCTGGTATTAATACGTCTTTAGCTCATGTTGACTTTATGTTTGGTAATGAAACCATGAAAATTGTAGGGACAACATATGGTGGAAGCGAAGTTATTGTGTTTGAAAATGGTAACTTTGTTTTATAAAAAAGAATTAAGATGAACCTATCAACTAATGTGTATAAGTACAAAAAAAATACTCATCAACGATTTTTAAGAAATCTTGTTGATGGTCTTTGATTAAGATATAAGTAAACTGTTAGAATAATTATGTGAGGGTACATAAGAAATAATGTTTTAAGAAAAGGCGTTTTCTCTTGGAGAATTCGTCTTTTTAGATTCGAATGAAAAGAATATTTCCGTTATCTTGTTTTGAACATCTAATCTATTTCAAATTATTCAAAGATGAAGGTTTAAATCTTCCCAAGATTTATACGATCACTAATTTTAGGTTAATACAGCATTATCATTAGTTATAAAGATAAAAGGACTTCTTTGGTGTTTCTTTCATCTTGAAAAGTACACTATTGTGTATATAAATAAAGTATAAACCTATCTCTTCTATATTTCAATAATTATATTTTATTTGAAATATAAACATGAATTGTGCATTATTTCGAGTGTCTCAAAAAGTGTACATTTATAGACAAGGGAGAAAAAACATGAAAAAAAAGAATTATTTTCTGAGCATTTTAGTATTGATTATGACGTTTTCATTAGTGACACCGATTCGCGCAGAGGTGAGCACAGACTTTGATTTTCTTGAGATTGAGAAAAATGCAGATATACACGAGAATATTGATGAAAAAGGAGAACCTTATTTTGAGAAGGAAAGTAATCAAAGCATTCTAACGGACAATGCATCTGACAATGAAGAGATTGTTGATACTGAAGATAGTTCAGACGATGAATTAATTAGAAACCTGACTCAAATTATATCTCTTGAAACTAGTGAAAATTGGTTTGAATGTACTGCTTGTTCAGAGGAAAATCCTCATATGATTTCCTCCACTGCAGATTTAGATAAGATTAGAACACACCTAGCGAAGGCTTCGGATGATGCATTAGCTATAACAGGTTACTTTAAACTCGCTAATGATATTGTATTCAATGATGATGAGTTTGCAGAAGAAGGTGCATTTTACAATAATGGTTGGGGTTGGACTCCAATCGGCCATAACAACAAAAGTTCTTATTTTACGGGTAACAGAAATGATTGTTATTTCGATGGTAATAATTTTACAATTAGAAACTTAAAAATTAATAGACCATCAGGGTATTGGTATAATGGATTGTTTGCTACAATACGCTCAGGTGTAATAAAAGATATTACATTGGATAGTTTTAATATCATAGCCGACAATAGCGGAACTATTTGTGGGCAAGTGTATACTCCTCTTGCTGGACAACCTTGGGCTGTGGTAGATAATATAAACATTGTGAATTGTACCATGCAGACAATTCTCACTGCTGCAAAAATGTCTGGACTAATTATTGGATGTGTGTCAGGCACGGTAAGTAACATTACAGTTGACAATTGCAGTCTAGATGGAAAATTAGCTTGGGGAGGTGGGTTTCTATTTTCAGAAACAAGTAACTGTCAAATAACCAACATACAAGTAACTAATTCATCTGCTAAGGTCTATGCCTATTATGGTTTGCTCGCATACTATATAGGAGAAAACTCTAGTTTTAAGGACATTGTGATTAGAGATTGTGAAGTAGAGACGACTCATTTTGCTTGGGCATATATTGCTTGGGAAATGAAAGCAACAAAAGATAAGCCAGCAGTTTTAGAAAATATCTATTGCGATGTTGAATTTAAAAGATCTAATGGTAATAACGAAAGCCATTATTTAATAGGAAATGTTAAGTTGACAAATCTTGAAAATACATATAGTCTGAATAATTCGATTTTTAATGTAGCTTTTATAACTAATTCAACTGAAGAATCTAAAACAGTTTTAAATAACGATTCAGCACCAATACCAACGAATACGATATTTAGAATATCATATTTTGATGAGAGTAATAAACATTTGATTCCATTTGAGGAGACATATTGGAACACGAGTATGATTCGAAATCGTATTTTTAAGGGAACAATTTCAGCAAATGATGCTTACCAATTCGGAGCTAACTTGCCAAGTCAATTAAATTTTAGCACTTCTGATACTTCCATTGCGGGAATTTCTGATGATGGACATGTTAATGTGAAAAAAGCAGGAGAAGTTATTCTGATGGCAACAACTGAAATAGCAGGAAAAGAATATATTTTTGCTTCTAGTACTCTCACTATCACTCCAATTGAGGTTACCCCTACACTTAATAGCTTAATAGGAGATACTGCATTGACTTACGCAGGAGTAAAACAAGGATTGAATGCAATTGTTGAAGATAATGAAGATGTAAGTTTCGCTTATACATATGCTCGTCGTGATGGCGAGAGTGGAGATAACTATGGAGAACCAATAGTTGGGAAGCCGAGTGATGCGGGTTATTATAGAATAGTAGCCACAGCAACTGGTAAACATTCTGGTAATGCAACGGCATATTTGGAAATAAAACCAGCTGGACTTTCAATATCAGCAATTAGAGAAACTTCTAAGTATCATGATAAAAATAATAAATTTGAGAATGTGAAGCTAGTCCTTGATGGAATTCAAGGAACAGATAAGATAACTGCCACTGCCACTGCGACAGTAAATAGTGTTGATGTAGGTTCTTATCATAGTGCATTATTATCTGATATCGTTTTAAATGGAACAAAAAAAGATAATTATTTATTTAGTTTACCTAATGGTTCAGTAGGCGTTGAGAACGGGAAATCGCTTAGTATCATTAATCCTTCCTCACCATCAAGACCAGACATTGAAGGTAGTGTATCCGAAACAGGTAAAAAGGTAAAAGTCGAAGAAGTAAGGACTCGTAAAATAACGAAAGATTTACTAGGAATAGAAAATATAATCATGTCTATGAAAGTAAAGGAAGCTAAAGAGCCTATCATGGTGAATATTGATATTCCAAGAAAATATTCAGAAAAGAAAGTCTATGTTGTTCAACTAAATCCAATTGGTAATATATTAGAATTGGTAGCAGTTGCAGATGTAAATAAAAAAGGCAATATTCAATTTGAGACAGCTTCAACAGAAGAACTGACTATCACTTCAGCGCTTCCAAATGGATTTATTTCAACTATTGTTGAATCAAATACTAAACCACTCACATATTTCGTAATGAATAATAATGAGTTTAAAAAAGGCTGGTTAAATACTGATTCTGATGATTATGTATTTTTTGACTATAAAACATCAATTCTACAAACAGATAAATGGGTAGCAGATGGAACAGATGAGCAAGGCAATGCAAAATGGTATAGTTTATCAGCTAATGGTAAAATGCATAAATCATCATGGATAGCGAGTGATTCAACAGGTTCAAAATGGTATTATGTTAATGAAAATGGTTTATTATTAAGAAATACCATGGTCGATGGTTATGGTATTAATGCTGAAGGTTATTGGTATTCTGAATAACAGTAGTATGATAAGCGTTTTGGGAAAAAGCAGAGTAAAATGATAACAATTACTCTGCTTTTTACTACCCAAAAAAAGGTTTCAATGGTTATCGGCATTGGTTTTTATGCTTGAATTGATTAAAATGTCCTATTTATAATATAGTATTGTCATCATTGGAAATTAATAAGAGATTAGCTCTCTTCTTTTATTTTAGCGTAAGTCTTCATTTTCTTATAGAATGTTGAATATTTATAATGAGTCAATTCCATGGCTTGACTTGTAGTCAAGGAGCCTTTTATCCATGCTTCATAGATGGTGCTCATATTCTCTGGAAAAGGAAGCGCAGGTCTTCCAAAACGAACACCTCTTTTTTGCGCTGAAGCAATACCTTCTGCTTGTCTTTGTCTGATAGAGGAACGCTCGTTTTCAGCAATAAAGGAGAGCAATTGTAGGACAATGTCAGCAATCACGGTTCCGATTAAGTCTTTATCTTGGGTTGTATCTAATAAAGGCATATCTAATATTTTAATAGCTAGTTCCTTTTCTTTGGTAATTACTTTCCATTCATTTAAGATTTCTTGATAGTTTCTTCCTAATCGGTCAATACTCTTTATTATTAAAATATCTCCTTTTTTCATTTTACGATAAACTAACTTTTGGTATGCAGGACGTAAAAAATCCTTTCCACTGAGTTTATCCATGTAAATATTACGAGGTTCAATTCCATATTCTAAGAGTTCATCAAGTTGTCTCCCTTCATTTTGATCTTTCGTTGAAACTCGTATGTAACCATATATTTTATTCATAATCTACCTCCTTTTCATCTCCTTAGTTATTATAAGGCAAGTCCTATCAAATACAAATATTGTACTGGGCAAATAAAATTGGTAAATAATGGAAATAAAGATTAGATAAATTGATCAGGTATTATTTGATTGACAAAAAGCACAGAAAGTTGTTTAATAGAGCATAGAAGCAATGAATTGGATATGAAGATTAGGATTCAATCAGAGAGAGAAGTGTTTGGTGCAAACTTCTTGCGATGAATAACCTTTACTCCCAAGGAGCTGTCCCTGAAAAGGTGTACCGTAATTTCTGCGTTAATGATTTAGAGGTGTGCGAAATGCACATAAATTAAGGTGGTACCACGACTGACTCTCGTCCTTTGATGAGGGTCTTTTTTTATTAACAGGAGGAAAATAAAATGATAGATATTAAACAAGATGAAAAATTGAATGTTTTAAATCATTCTTGTGCTCATTTAATGGCACAAGCAGTAAAACATTTATACCCACAAGCTAAGTTTTGGGTAGGACCGGTTATTACTGATGGTTTTTATTATGATATTGATTTAGACGGAGACGTTATTAAAGAAGAGGATTTACCTCGTATTGAAAAAGAAATGAAGAAAATTGTGAAAGACGGTAAACGCATTTCAAAAGAAGAGCATTCTAAAGCTGAAGCTCTAGAAATGTTTAAAGATGACGAATATAAATTGGATTTAATTGAAGGGCTTGAAGATGGAACAATTACTTGTTATCGTCAAGGAGATTTCGTTGATTTATGTCGTGGTCCTCATGTTGAAACAGTGAAACAATTAAAGAACTTCAAACTATTGAAGCATTCTGGTGCTTATTGGAAAGGGGATTCTAAAAATAAAGTTCTACAAAGAATTTATGGTGTATGTTTTGAAACACCTGAAGATCTTGAACAACACTTATATTTATTAGAAGAAGCTAAGAAAAGAGATCATAAAAAACTTGGTCGTGAATTAGAATTGTTCATGATGAGTGAATATGCGCCAGGGGCTCCTTTCTTCTTACCTAATGGAATGATTCTAAGAAATGAATTAGAACGTTTCTGGTATGATGAACACACTAAAGAAGGTTATGAATTTATTAAATCACCAATTATGATGAGTAAAGAATTATGGGAAGTAAGTGGACACTGGTTTAACTATAAAGAAAATATGTATACTTCAATGGTTGATGATCGTGAATTTGCGATTAAACCTATGAATTGCCCAGGTTCTTTATTAGTTTTTGGTAGCACATTGCGTTCTTATAAAGACCTTCCATATCGTATGGGGGAATTAGGTCAAGTACACCGTCATGAAGCCAGTGGGGCATTGAATGGACTTTTTAGAGTTCGTACATTTACTCAAGATGATGCTCATATTTATATGACACCTGATCAAATTGAGAGTGAAGTTGTTCGCTTAATTAATTTTATTGATCGTGTATATAGCATCTTTAATTTAACTTATTCCATTGAGTTATCAACAAGACCTGAAGAAAAATACATTGGTGAAATTGAAATTTGGGACAGAAGTGAAGAAGCTTTAGCTAAGGCATGTAAAGCTGCTGGTAAAGATTATAAGTTGAATCCAGGTGATGGAGCTTTCTATGGTCCTAAATTAGACTTCCATATTAAAGATTCATTAGGTCGTGTATGGCAATGTGGAACGATTCAGTTAGATATGAACTTGCCTGAACGTTTTGAATTAACTTATATTGATGAAAAGGGTGAAAAAGTTCGTCCTGTTATGTTACACCGAGTTATTTTTGGTTCTATTGAACGTTTTATCGGTATCTTAATCGAACATTTCGCTGGGAATTTCCCAATGTGGTTAGCTCCTACACAAGTATGTGTGGTTCCTGTTCATCATGATTATCATACTGAATATGCGACTCAAATCAATAATCAGTTAAATGCACTTGGATTTAGAAGCAAATTAGATGCAAGAAATGAAAAACTAGGTTATCGTATAAGAGAAGCTCAAATGAAAAAAATACCAATTCAATTAGTCTTAGGAGATGGTGAAAAAGAAAATGGAACTGTAACAATTCGTCGTTATGGTGAAACTGAAAGCCAAACTGTTACTTTTGATGAATTCGTCAAGTTATTGAGTTCGGAAATAGAGGAAAAGAAATAATGAAATTATTTAAAAGCTTATTAGTTGCTTCCTTGGTTTTAGTAGGTTGTACAAGTAAACCGGCTGAAACCATTGAAGAAAGCAATCCAATCAAGATGCTAGCTCCAACAGGAGCTACTGCCTTGGCTCTGGTTGAACAAGCAGGGGCACAGTTTAACCAAGTTGATTTTGTGACTGGTAGTGAAGCCATAAGTGCTGAACTAGTGAAACCAAATCCAGAGTATGATGTTGTGATTGCGCCTGTTAATTTAGGAACAAAAATGATTGAAAATGGAAAGAGTGAATACTTACTTAAAGCAGTGATTACTTTTGGAAATCTTTATCTTGTGGGTACTGATGAAAATGCATTAAGTAATGAAGGAGAATTTGCTGCCTTTGGTGAAAACAGTGTTCCGGATGTAATCTTTAAGAATGTTGTTGATGTAGCAAGTATTACACCCAATATCACTTACTATTCAAGTGCTCAAGATGTTCAAGGAATTTTGTTATCAGGAAAAGCAACGAGTGCGCTACTTGCTGAACCAGCTGTTACCGCAACCATTGGCAAAGCCAAAGAACAAGGCATTGAATTGAAGGTGATTATGGATTTACAAGCTGCTTATCAAGAAAAGTATAAAACAGCAAATCCAGGATTTCCTCAAGCGGCTATCTTTGTGAAAAAGGGAAGTGAAGCTGCTGCTCAATTAACACTTGATCAAGTTGAAAAGTTCGTCAATGAAACAGTGATTGCAAGTCCTGAGAAATTAAACGAATTGATTGAACAAGTAGGGCCTGATGTATTAGGTGTACCTAATGGTAAAATTGCGAGTGCTACTTGGGGTAAACAAAATATTCGTTATTCTCAAGCTAGTGAATTAACTGAAGAGTTAACAAGTTTATTGAGTCTATTTAATATTGTATATAGCGATACCATGCTTTCTAAATAAATGGTATAATGGATACAGAAATGTATCCTTTTTTTGTGAGGTGATGGCTAGTGAAGAAGAAGGCAATCTATACTTTAATCGTTCTTTTAGTTTTATGGAGTTGTTTTGCTTATTCTATTAATAATGAGTATATTCTTCCCCTTCCTCTTGATGTCTTTCATTTCATGAGTCAACAAATAACCACACATACCTTCTATAACGCTATTTATGCAACGTTACTAAGGTGTATGAGTGGTTTAGTAATTGCGTTTGTCATATCGCTTGTTTTGGGGCTTGCAGCTGGTTTAAATCATAAGATTGAGGAGTTATTGTCACCAATTTATCTATTGAGTAAGAGTATACCGAATGTATCTTATATATTAATAGCATTGATATGGACAAACAATGAGACGGCGGTACGTATTATTAGTTTTATGATTTTATTTCCAATGTTTTATTCAAATATCGTTTCAGGAATTCAAGATATTGATCAAGACTTAATTGATGTGAGTCGACTTTATCCTGAGAAATGGTATCGGATGATATTTAGGGTATATCTACCTTGTATTGAGTCCTATATAATGGCATCCTTATCGAATGGCATTGGTTTAGCCTTTAAGGTAGGAGTCATGGCTGAAATTCTTGGTTCAGTTTCACCGGGTATAGGACGACAATTTCAGATTTGTAGAATTAATTTAGATATGACGGGTATATTTGCTTGGACATTATGGATTATCATTATTCTATATATTCTAGAATTTATTGTGAAGAAAACACATCATAGAATTACACAATAGTGAGATTAAAAAAGAAAAATGTAAAAATAAATAGGCAATTAATGGCAAAATATATAAAGGAGTAAAGCGAGCAATTTGCTTTGCTTTTTTATTCGTTAATTGTAATGTATTTTAACAAGTTATACAAATAGCCCTAGATATTAGGATATTTCAATGGTAGCGTTACCAATGCTTATTTTATAAAATGTGATAATTTACTCACAATCAATGAATGCAGACAAAGTGGCATTAGGTAAACTTGTGATAAAAATATCATATTGTGAAAAACTACACGATTAAAGTGTTTTATTGTGAGTGATTTAATGGTATTATTATAATGTAAATATCGTTTATTTACCTAAATGCAAGATCAAGAAAGAGGTGTAAAAAAGATGGAAAAATTGAATGCTCAATCGATTGAATTGATTGACAACATCGTTGCTGCTCATCGTAACGAAATGGGACCCATTAAGTTGATGCTTCACGAAGTACAACATGAATTAGGTTATATCCCTTTTGAAGCTATGGTTAAGATAGCCGATGCGGCTAATGAACCCGTAGCTAAAGTTTATGGTGTAGTAACATTCTATACACAATTTACGACTGAACCTAAAGGTAAACATGTCATTAATGTTTGTATGGGGACAGCATGCTATGTTAAAGGTGCTCAAGAATTATTAGAAACAATTTGTGAAACATGCAACTGTCATGTTAATGCAACCAGTGAAGATGGTTTATTCTCAGTGGATGCTACACGTTGTTTAGGAGCTTGTGGATTAGCTCCAGTAGCGATTATTGATGGTAAGGTTCATGGTAACCTACATGATATGAAAGCAATGAAAGCGTTAGTTCAAGAAATAATTAATCAGGAACGTGCTTAACATGAAACTTGATGAAATTTTGAAGATTACTAATGCAAGTACGGTTTATTTATCTAATCCAGATTTTAATATTGAATATGCTTTTGCCAGTGATTTGATGAGTGACGCTTTGGCACTTGTTCGTTCTAACTGTGAGAAGACAATATTAATTACCGGTCTATGTAATGCTCAAAGTTTAAGAACGGCTGATATGCTAGATTTACGATCAATTTTATATGTTCGAGACAAACAAATTAATGAGACAGATTTAGAATTAGCTAAAGAATTAGGGATGAATATATTTAAAACACAGTGTACGATGTATGAAGCTTGCGGACTTCTTTATGATAAAGGGTTGCGCCCAGTGAATAAGGATTAGCGATGTTTGAACAAAACTATCCTGTACAAAAGGATGATTATGCTAATGCTGGTCGTGTTTCTAGTGCTATAAAAAGTACTTTAAAACAACTAGAATTAAATCCGGAAGTTCTAAGGAGAATTGCTGTTGCGTGCTATGAAGCGGAAATCAATATGATTATCCACTCTAATGGCGGTGATATCTTGTTTGAAATCAATGATGAAGGAATCTTGAAAATCACATTTAAAGATGTTGGACCAGGAATTCCTGATATTGAAAAAGCATTAACACCAGGTTGGTCAACGGCTGATGATAAGGCTCGCGAGTTTGGTTTTGGTGCAGGGATGGGTTTACCGAATATAAAACGAGTTAGTGATTCGTTTGATATTGCAACCTCGTCACAGGGAACCACTCTTGCCATAGGGTTTAAATTATGAGTGTAATTTCCTATACTTTACACAAATGCAAAAAGTGCATGCGTTGTTTAAAAACTTGTCCAACTGGAGCCATTACAATTCAACAAGAAAGAGCAATTATATCTCCTAAAAAATGCATTAACTGTGGGTTATGTATGAATTCATGTAAAAATTTAGGATTACAAGCTAAGGGGTCAACCATTGTTGATAAAGACAATTATGATTATTCTATTATTTTGGTTCCTACATCAATATATTCTGATTGCTCAACGATGCATGAAGTGGAAACACTCCAAGCAGCGATAGCTAAATTAGGGTTTAATGAAGTCGTGAACTTAAGTGATATTGAAGGTGCTGTCTATGCGAAAGCAAAGAAATATACAGAGCAGGATACATCGAAGCTATTTATTTCTTCTTTCTGTCCTGTTGTTAATCGATTGATTGAAAAAAAATATCCCATGCTTTTATCTAATATGATTCCTTTTGATTATCCTGCTGAAATTGCGGCAGCTAATCTTCGGAAAAAACTGGAGCCTGATCATAAATCAATTGGTATCTTCTTACTTTGTGAGTGCCCTTCTAAACTAAGTTTACCTAAGTATCCTTATGGAAGAGATCGCTCTGCCATTGACCATGCTTTATCTATTGTTGATTTATTCCCACAAATCAATTCGTTACGTGGTGAAAATACATTACCTGTTGAACTATGTGCTGATGGTATAAAATCAGTAGTGAGTGGTTCTGAGGTATCTATTGATGATAAGATTCTGTTTGTCGATGGTTTAGATAAGATTCAAAAAGTATTAGAATTAGCAGAATTTGGCTTACTCAAAGATATCCGTTTATTGTCATTATCGGCATGTACAAATGGATGTATTGGAGGCCAATTTATTTGGGGTAATTCCTTTAATGGAAAAATCAATATGTATTCCTTGCACAAATCAGCAAAACTACCAATGACCGATTTAAGCATGTCTCAACTATATGGAGAAGAGACAGCTGAAAATATTGAAGGGCTTCCTAATATCTTTGAACAATTAAAGAAGTTTAAAGCGGTCAATGATCAATTAGAGGTTTTACCTGGATTTGATTGTGGGGCGTGTGGTTTACCTACTTGCCGTAGTATGGCTGAGGAAATTGTGGAAGGAAAGCGAAATCTAAAGGATTGTAGAATTCTTGGAAAGCGAGATCAAGATGAAAGTCAGTGAATTAATCAATAAAACAGGCTTTAAGGCCTTTGGAAGTGATGCTGCTTTTGAGAAAGAAATAGAAGGCGTATTTGTTGGGGACCTATTGAGTTGGGTTATGGGAAATGCGGAAGTAAATCAAGTTTGGATTACAGTACAATCTCATTTAAATATTGTTGCAGTTGCAGCTTTAAAAGAGATCGGTTGCTTAATTATTGTTCAAGGGGCTGAAGTTGGTGAAGATACGATACAAAAAGCCATAGAAGAAGATATCGCCATCTTAACTTGTTCACAAAGTGCCTATGAAACTTGTTGCTTACTTCATGAACTAGGCATCTAAGATGTTTTACGATCTGCATATACATTCGGCACTTTCTCCCTGTGGCAATGATGATATGACACCGAACAACATTGTCAATATGGCATTGTTAAAAGGGTTGAATGCAATTGCAGTGACAGATCACAATTCATGCAAGCAACAAATTGTGATGGATAAAGTAGCAAGAGCTTCAGGGTTGAAATATTACTATGGTGTTGAAGTTCAAAGTATTGAAGAAGTTCATATTCTCTGTTATTTCTTACAAGAGAGGGAAATGATGAATTTTCAAGAATGGCTTGAACCGCTTTTGTTACCAATAAAAAATGATGTTAATTATTTTGGTCATCAATATATTATGAATGAAAATGATGAGGTTCTTGATGAAGAACCCTATCTATTGATTCAATCAATTTCTGCGAGTATTGATGAAGTATGTGAAAAAGCTCATGAATTTCATGGTTTAGTGATATTAGCTCATGTACTTGATCGTAGTAATTCAATTACAACTCAACTTGGGTTTATTCCTGAGAGCTTAGATTTTGACGGAATTGAAATTAAAAAGTTGAGTGATAAGGTAAAAGTAATGACGATGCATCCATTTCTATCATCTGATGGTTTATGGATACTTAATAGTGATGCTCATCAATTAATTGATATTGCTGAAGCTAGTCAGGCTATGAGTGAAGATGAATTAATGATGTTTTGGAGGAAACGATTATGATGCAAAATTTATCAATGCATATTCTAGATATTGCTAGTAATTCGATACGTGCTGAAGCTAGTTTAATTCAAATTAACATGGTGGATAAGGCATCGTGCGATGAAGTTTCCATAGAGATTATTGATAATGGAAAGGGAATGGATGAAAAAACACTTCTCAAGGTGCAAGATCCGTTCTATACATCAAGAACGACACGTAAGATAGGACTTGGTATTCCGTTGTTTAAGGAGTTAGCAGAAGCTTGTGAAGGTAAATTTGAACTTGAATCTACCGTAGGTGTAGGTACTCGAATTAAGGCTTCTATGCGGAAGACACATTGGGATACACCTCCTCATGGAGATATTGGTGATGCGGTAATAATTGCATTAACAGCCAATGAAGAAGTTCATATGATTTTCACTTATACAAGTGATAGTGAAACATTCTGTTTTGATAGTATGGAAATAAAAGAAGTATTAGGTGATGTTAAGATTGCCACTGCTGAAATCAGTATGTGGTGTAAGGATTATATCAATGAAGGAATAAAGACATGTACAGAAAGGGTAGCGTGATAAGATGAAATCATTAGCAGATCTACAGAAATTAAGAGAAGAAGCAAAACGACGTTTAGATTTACGTGAAGGTGATAATGACTATCGTGTTGTAGTAGGTATGGCAACATGTGGTATTGCGGCAGGAGCTCGTCCAGTATTGAATGCCTTAGTTGAGGAATCAGCAGCTAAGAACTATAACTGTACGATTACTCAAACAGGATGTATTGGGATGTGTACACTAGAACCAATCGTAGAAGTATTCGATAAAGAGGGAACTAAGACTACGTATGTTTTAATGACAGCTGAAAAAGCGGTTAAGATGTTAGATAGTCATATTCATAATGGTAAAGTTCTTGAAGAATACACGATTGGAACCGAAAAAAAGTAGGAGGGCAAAATGGAACGGATAAACATATTAATTTGTGCAGGGACAGGATGTACTTCCAGTAACTCATTATTGATTGAAGATGAATTCAATCGTTGGATTAAACAATTTGGATTAGAAAATGAAATTAGAGTTGTTAAAACAGGTTGTTTTGGTTTATGTCAAAAAGGACCTATTGTGGCTATTCACCCGGATCGAGTGTTTTACTGCAGTGTTAAGGTTGAAGATGTTCATGAAATAGTTTCAGAACATTTATATAAAGGTCGTCGTGTTGAACGTTTAGAAATGCATGATATTGATGAAGAAACAAAAGATAAAATTTTCAATATTGATAAGATACGATTCTATGCGAAACAAAAACGTATTGCTTTAAGAAACTGTGGTGTCATCAATCCTGAAGATATTAATGAATACATTGCACGTGATGGATATATGGCATTAGGTAAGGCATTGAGTGAAATGTCTTCTCAAGATGTCATTGATGAAATCAAACGTTCTGGTTTGCGTGGACGTGGGGGCGGTGGATTCCCTACTGGTAACAAATGGCAATTTGCATATAATGAAAAGAATGATCAAAAATATGTAATTTGTAATGCTGATGAAGGAGATCCAGGAGCTTTTATGGACCGCTCTATTCTTGAGGGTGATCCACATTCTGTCCTTGAAGCAATGGCGATTGCAGGATATGCGATTGGTGCTAATAAGGGATATATTTATATTCGTGCTGAATATCCAATTGCTGTTGATCGTCTTAAAATTGCGATTGATCAAGCGATTAAAAATGGCTTGTTAGGTAATGATATTTTTGGAAGTGGTTTTAACTTCGATATTGAAATTCGACTTGGAGCTGGAGCGTTTGTTTGTGGAGAAGAAACAGCTTTAATTGCATCAATTGAAGGTCATCGTGGTATGCCTAATCCTAAACCTCCATTCCCTGCGGTTAAGGGTGTATGGGGTAAACCAACAATTATTAATAACGTTGAAACATTTGCTAATATTGCACAAATTATCAATAATGGTGCTGATTGGTTTAAATCTATTGGTACTGAAAAATCAAGTGGTACAAAAGTATTCGCCCTTGGTGGAAAAGTTGAAAATACAGGTTTAGTAGAAGTTCCAATGGGAACAACTCTTCGTGAAGTTATTTATGAAATTGGTGGAGGTTGCCCAAATAATAAACGCTTTAAAGCTGTACAAACGGGAGGACCAAGTGGCGGATGTTTAACAGAAGCTGACTTAAATATTCCTATTGATTTCGATACTTTAATCGCTAAAGGCTCAATGATGGGTTCTGGTGGGATGATTGTTATGGATGAAGATAACTGTATGGTCGATATTGCTCGTTTCTATATGGATTTCATTGTTGATGAATCATGTGGAAAATGTACGCCTTGTCGAGTGGGTACAAAACGTTTGTTGGAATTATTAACTGATATTTGTGAGGGGCGTGGAACTCTAGAAACTTTGGATGAACTTGATACTTTAAGTGAATCAATCAAAGCGACTGCGTTATGTGGTTTAGGTCAAACAGCACCAAACCCTGTTTTATCCACTATTCGATTCTTCAAAGATGAGTATATTGCTCATGTTGTCGATAAGAAATGTCCTGCTAAAGTATGTAAAGCATTATTAAATTACACCATTGATGCTGAAAAGTGTCGTAAATGTTCATTATGTGCTAAGAATTGTCCAGTTGATGCTATTAGTGGTGTTCCTGGTAAAGAATCTTATAAAATTGATATTGAGAAATGTATTAAGTGTGGAGCTTGTATGGGCGCATGTCACTTTAATGCAATCTCATTAGGTTAGGAGGAAATAATAAATGGTAAAACTAACGATTAATAATCAAGTTATTGAGGCCAGCGAGGGTTTAACAATCCTTGAGGCTGCTCGTCAAAATAACATTGCTATCCCAACCTTGTGTTACTTGAAGGATTTGACAGGAACGGGTGCTTGTCGTGTATGTCAAGTTGAAGTAGAAGGCGTTCGTACTCTATGTGCAGCTTGTGTTTATCCTATTCGTGAAGGAATGGTTGTTAAAACAAACTCAAAAGCTGCATTAGAAGGAAGACGTACTGTTATTGAGTTAATCTTATCTAATCACTCTAAGAATTGTTTACAATGTATCCGTAACAATAATTGTGAACTTCAAATTCTTGCTCAACAAGTAGGTGTTCGTGAAGATTCATTTAAGGGTGAAAGAACGAAAGCACATTACGATGAAGTATCAAGTGGTATTGTTCGTGATACTAGTAAATGTGTCCTTTGTGGACGTTGTGTGGCTGCTTGTGAATCAATTCAAGGTCTCGGCTGTCTAAACTACATTGACCGTGGATTTAAAACAACAGTTGGTCCTGTCTTCAATAAATCATTGGCTGAAGTTAACTGTATTCAATGTGGACAATGTGTTAATGTTTGTCCTGTAGGTGCTTTACATGAAAAAGAAGAAATTCATGATGTTATCAATGCATTGAATGATCCTACAAAACATGTTATTGTTCAAACAGCTCCTGCTATTCGTGCCGGTCTTGGTGAAGAATTCGGGATGGCTATTGGTTCAAAAGTTACAGGTAAAATGGTTACTGCATTAAAAGCAATCGGATTTGACCGTGTCTATGACACGAACTATGGTGCAGACTTAACCATCATGGAGGAAGGTCATGAATTCATCAATCGTATCAGTAAACGTGGAACTTTACCGATGATTACTTCATGCTCACCAGGATGGGTTAACTACATCGAACACGAATACCCTGATTTACTTGATCATTTATCTTCATGTAAATCTCCTCATATGATGTTTGGGGCTATCCTAAAGAGCTATTATGCACAATCAAAAGGAATTGATCCAAAAGATATTTATGTTGTATCAATCATGCCTTGTGTCGCTAAAAAAGGTGAAAAAGTTCGCCGTGAAAATCTCGTAGATGGTTTACAAGATGTTGATTCAGTTTTAACAACACGTGAATTAGGCCGTTTGATTAAAATGTATGGCATTAATTTCCCTGACTTAATTGACAGTGAATTTGATCAAGATATGTTTGGTGAATACACTGGAGCTGGAGTAATCTTTGGGGCAAGTGGAGGAGTTATGGAAGCAGCGCTTAGAACGGTTGCGGAAGTACTTGAAAAACATGAAATTGCAAACATTGACTACCAAGTTGTTCGTGGTGTTGTTGGTTTAAAAGAAGCAACTTTAAACATTGCTGGTATGGAAGTATGTGTAGCAGTTGCTCATAGTATGGAAATTGCTAAACCTCTTCTTGAAGAAATCCGTTCAGGAAATTCAAAATACCATTTTATCGAAATCATGGGTTGCCCAGGTGGCTGTATCAATGGTGGAGGTATGCCAATTGTTTCGGCTAATGTACGAAATAGTGGCTTAGACTACAAAGCAAAACGTGCTGAGGCTCTTTATAGCGAAGACCGTGAGTGCAAAGTGCGTAAATCACATGAAAACAAGCAAATCCAAGACTTATATAAAAACTTCTTGGGTGAACCTTGTGGTGAAAAATCACATCACTTGCTTCATACTCATTACACGAAAAAAGACCGTTTCCTATAGGATATTGGGGTAACCAAATAATTTAGGGGTCTGTCAAACTCTTTGGGGGTCTATTCTCGAAA